>Ga0116227_10000038_pt1 | contig 217316 bp, 173 predicted proteins | sample S1TSphgellanicum_FD_89693 | JGI IMG/M metagenome (GOLD analysis project Ga0116227, IMG submission 89693) | Host-associated microbial communities from peat moss isolated from Minnesota, USA - S1T2_Fb - Sphagnum magellanicum MG | ecosystem: Host-associated > Plants > Peat moss > Unclassified...
ACCACAACTGTCGTCGTAGCCGTATCACAAATCGACGGATTGGCCACCTGACAAATACTATATGTAATAGGATAGGTACCAGGCGTTGTATTGGCATCAACGGTAATGGTTCCGTCTGTGTTTAAAGTTAACCCTGCTGGAAGCGGTGTAGGTGTTGTCAATGTAACATCAGCCGGTATAATGGCAACGCCATCCAAAGTATCATTTCCAAAAACAGTTGGAATAGTTCCGCCTGTTGTTCCGTTGATTGGACTTGGTGTATCGTCATTCGCATCAATTGTAGTTACCACAACTGTCGTCGTAGCCGTATCACAAATCAAAGGATGGGCCACCTGACAAATACTATATGTTATAGGATAGGTACCAGGCGCTGTATTGGCATCAACGGTAATGGTTCCGTCTGAATTTAAAGTTAATCCTGCTGGAAGTGGTGTCGGTGTCGTAAGTGTAACATCAGCCGGTAAAAATGCTGCTCCATCCAAAGTATCATTTCCAAAAACAGTTGGAATTGTTCCGCCTGTTGTTCCGTTGACTGGACTTGGTGTATCAGCGGTTGCATCGATTGTTTTTACAACTATAGTAACTGTTGCATCGGCACAATTCAAAGGAATATCGACTTCGCAAATCTTATAATCAAAAGTATAAGTTCCGGCTGCGATTCCGGCTTCAACGTCAACATTACCATTAGTATTTAAGGTTAATCCCGCCGGAATACCTGATGCTCCTATGGTTACCACAACTGCTTCGGGAACAACTACATTTCCGTTTATATTATCATTTGCAAAAATATTAATTACATTATTTGCTCCTGTACTTCCATTAACAACATTTACAGTATCGTTACCTGCAACAATAACAGATTTTGTTTCTGTTTCTGTCGGAGTATCATTGTCTATAGCTGATCCGGATGTATCTCCTACCGGATTATTACTGCCGTCCCTACCGGCCGCGCTTGCGGAATTAATTACTTTACCGGCAATAAGGTCGGCTAATGTTACGGTATGTGTCGCTGTGATATTTGCTGAAGCACCTGCCAGAAGCGTCGTCACCGTTGCCGGATCTATACTTCCGGAATCTGCATTGGCATCCGTAATATTTATATTAAATACAGGTACTTTACCTGTATTGGTAACGACAAGATCATAAGTAATTACATCTCCAACTTCATTAAATACTCCTGCTCTTGCTGTTTTAACCAGTTTTAAATCAGCCGAAGGAGTTGCAGCATCCATATCGTTGGTCAAAATAATATCGATATTATCACCTTTTATAGTTGCTGTATTAGTAACTCCTCCTCCTGTAGTTTTGATAGTAGCTGTAATATTTAAGGTAGCAGCAGCATTAACGGCAAGATTACCAATGTTCCAAATTCCGGTACTTTGATCATAAGTTCCTGCGCTTGGGGAAGCTGAAACAAAAGTATACCCTGAAGGTAAAGCATCCGTAACAACAACATTGCGATCTTCATATGCTCCGTTATTTTTAGCTGCTACCGTAAATACAACTTCATTGGCCGCTGATCCATCTGCGACTGTTTTTTTTACTTCACGATCTCCACAAACACTAACGTAAATTGCTGCCGATTTTCCGGTAACTCCACAATCACGTGTTCCTGTAATCGAATAGTTTCCGGTTTTTAGAGGCACTATAGATTGATTAGTTGCTCCCGGAATCAGGACTCCGTCAAGATACCATTGGTAGGGTTCTAATCCCGGATCGGCAGTTATAATATTAAGGGCACAACCGTTACTGTCTTTAGTAACTTCGGGTAGCGCCGGCGTTTCATTAAAAGAAGAAAAGAATCCCGACATCGAAAATCCTCCACCTTGCTGTACAATCCCAACATTCATTCTTGCTGAAGAATTAACAATAATATTTGCAGGATCCCCAATTTGTGTATTCTCAAATCTAATTAAATAAACTCCCGTTGAACCTAACTGGAAACGAACATTGCCTGTACTATTCTCTATATTATTCCCATTTACGTAAACAATATCTGTTGCAGATTCTACCAGAACAAATCCAAAATACGGTAATACTTGTTCTTTATAACCTTTAAACTGACTTGTCGATGTCCACTTTGATCCTGAACATCCACCTACAGGAAGTACAGTAGCAATATCGACTTCGCATGACTGTGCTGTTCCCGAATACACCGCAATAGGTTTATCTGACTCGATAATGGATGATGAGTAACGATTAGTAGTATCACCATGATGAATTGTCAAATAGTTGCCTGCAAGTGCAAGCGGAGTAGATGTTGTACCAATAAGAGTTCCGTTTTCGCTGTAGTTGCTTACTGTAACTGTAGTATTAGCTTCTGCAGCAATTATCGTAGACTGTTCAGGCAAATTGGTTCCTGTTCCTGCTGTCCCCTTACCTCTTACTACAATATAACGATTTCCTAAAATGCTTACCGGAGCCATTTGGTCTACCGCTCCGTCTCCACATCCTCCAGGGGTATCGGTATAAGCACCTGTATTGGCTACTATTGGTTTATTTGCTTCAAGCAAATCTCCTGTATCAGTAGGCTGAAACAAATAACTTTGTCCTTTATTTAATAATACGAGATTAACTCCGTTTACCTTTACTTGTGTAGCATCGTCAATTGCCATTACAGAATAAACCGGCCTGTTTGCAGCTCCGTTAAATCCTGTAATACCTGAAAAGTCCGTCCTGTAATATCCTAATCTGAAAGAAGTTCCTCTGCCCTCATTACCAAAACTAACCAAAGAAGCATTTCCTTTAATGGTGGCACCGGTAGTATCTCCCCCAGTTGCACTAGCCTGATCCGAAGCTACATTTCTAAGATTTACAGATACTTTACCGCCCGTACATTCTACTATTAAACCTCTGTCATCCAGAACGGCATTGACAGGATTACTAGTCAATTGCCAGGGCGAGCCAACGAAACGATATACATCCGGAGCTGTCGAAGTAAGTGTGCGGGTTGCAAGGAATGTACCATCACTTTTCTTTAAAGTTACCGTGACTAATGTATTCGATTCAGTAGTAAGAACAATTTCATTTGCATTACTCCAATATTGCCACGGAGATGGCGCTATATAATGGCTGGTTGCATATTGAGCATTTCCTTTAAAAATAAAAAAAGAAACAAAACTAAAAACAGTAGTTTTTTGGGTAATTTTTTTCTCATAGTTATCATTTGAATTATTATTCCAGATATGTTTGATTTTGGATGCGAAATTAGAAATTAGAGATCCCTTTAAAGGGAGCATCTCTTTCTCGATTACGTAATACAGAAAATATCCGTCAGAAAAAAAAAGACAATCCACTACTAAACAGATAGTTGTAGTTTAACGAGTTTTAATGTGTTTTGACGACTAAAATTGCTATCTCAGCCAAAATCAGGATTTGAAAAGTGATTACAAATCTTTTAATGCAGCAGCATCGCATCAATATGGAAGAAAGAATTCATTTTGATGCTAAAAAAATGTCATAAAACAGTGTTTTTACTGAAAAACTAAATTGGATTTTTCTGAAGCCAATAAGAAAAAAACGATGAAAAAATTATCTTTGCAAAAGCTTTCATTTTCTAAATTACTTATAACGTAGTCCTGAAAAAGTAAGTTATTCCCAATATTATTATGCCTAACTTTTTTTGTAACGTAATGATTATAAGTTGTTACACTTTCAGAAAGTCCCTACTATTTTTAAAAAAAATAACTACTTTTCCCTCATAATTATTTAATGCATCGTATTAATAAAAAATTATACTCTTTTTCTTGAAATTTGATATGACTTGTATCAATGAAAAGAAAAACTATTCAAAAAAAATCATCTCTATATAACCTTCAAATTATAATTACTTATATGCACTTAAAACATATTCTTACTCTATTAACAGCTGCGGTCTTTCCTTTTTTAAGTTATGCCCAGGGTTCAAAATTCGACAGCATTTTTGCAGAAACATCTCAGGTACTGCTAAGCTCAAATCCAAATAAAGCTTTAAGCAACACCGATTATCTTTATAAGATTTCAAATAATAATTCAGAACGAATCAGGTCCTGTATGCTCAGGGCAACCCTTCTGCGTCAGTACGGTATACGAAATGAAGCTGTTGCAGCATTAAAACGTGCAGACAGTCTGGCTGTAATAGACAAGAATTGCAATATGCAGGCAAGAATAAACGGCTTTTTATCCACCCTTTACCGTGAATTCGAAATCTATAGCTTAGGAAAAATACATTTGCAGAAAGCAGTTGATATCAGTAAGAAAATTGAAAATAAAACAGACATGTATAAGTTTCAGGGCAATTTGTCTCAGGAAATAGCCTACTACGACATGTATTTTTTGAAGTATTCAAAAGCCATTGAACATCTTAAAAAAGGCAACCAGTTATTTGAAAAAGCCGGCGCAGCTGTCGACATTAACTTTCAGACAGCCGTAAATAACGAACTTATAGCCAAAAACTATCTTTTATTGCATAAAGTCGATTCAGCATTTTTCTATTTTAATAAGGCTAAAAAAGAACTTGAATCATCACAATCGCCAGAAAGCCCTTTAAAAGGGTTTATATATAATGGCCTGGCAAATGCCTACACCGCTACCGGTGATTTTAAAAATGCAATTTCAAACTATAAAATAGCCGAGCAAATAGCAGATGCTTCAAACTTTTTTATCTTAAAACAAGAGGTCTACAATTCTTTGTTGGAGTTTTATAAAAAAACCGATAACAAAAAATACATCACTTATAATGAACTGAATCTCAAACTAAATAAAGATGAAGAACAAAGTCGAAAAAATGTTGCAGATGACTTAATAAAAACATTACGCAAAAAACAATTAGAAAGCCATTCTGATTATCAAAAAAGCAAGTATATTATTATAGGCAGTTGTATCCTTATTATCCTGATTGTCATGGCTATCTATATACTTAAAAGAAAACAGGATTACAATAAGATTAAAACTTTTATTAGCAAAAGCGAGCATCCGGAAGCAATACAAATTAAAGCTTCGCAAAAGAAAGATACTGCCAAAGAATATATGTCAGAGGCCACTGAAAGTGCTATTCTGGAAAGCATAAAGCAGTTTGAAAAATCTGATTTTTATCTCAACAAAGACATTTCTTTAAACTCTGTTGCTGCAGAACTTAATATTAATCATCGTTATCTCTCGTATGTTATCAACAAACATAAATCAAAGGATTTTGCCGGTTATATCAATGAGCTAAGAATCAACTATATCATTCATAAATTGAAAAATGATCCTAATTATTTAAAATATAAAATAAGTTATCTTGCGGATCAGTGCGGTTTTTTGTCGCATAGCAGATTCACCATTACGTTTAAAAAAGTCACCGGAGTTTCTCCTTTGAGCTTTATTACCTATCTTCAAAAAGAAAATCAGGAAGAAAAACAAGTCAATCCTGTGGGCAAATCAAACACATACGAGTTAAAGTAATACGTATTGCAAAAGTTTGTTTTAAAAACCCTATTTTTATAAAATGAAATTAAAAGAACCCACCATCATTTTTAGATCTCTAAAACAGTTCTTGCTGTTGGTGGGTTTGGTCTATGCTTTTTCTAATTGTCATGTCAAAAAAACGGTACTGCATTTTGCAGGAATTGGTTCTGTCGAACTTGCCCAGAAAAGCCTGACCCAATTACCGGTTCAGGGATCTTGCAGTTTTAGTTTGCTTCAAAAAAGCAGTGTTTCAAAGGGTCATGCTGCCATGCCGCAGATTCCTTTAATTCCAAATACGACACCTTTTTGTTTTCAGATACAGGAAAACACCTCTATTACATTACCTATTCATCCGGCTTTCGAATTTGATAAGAGTTCGACAAGCTACCCTCCTATTTTTATTGTTTTTAAAAAACTAAAAATTGCACCGCAGGCTGATTTTCTAACTGCTTAAGCAATTTATTACTTTTTAAATACTATAACTATATTATGCAACATCAAAAAACTTTTGACACTGCTTCTATAATTCCTTTAGCCCTGCGTTTGGTCGTAGGCTGGACTTATTTTTCAGCCTTTTGGAGGCGACTTATCCTTGAGAACAAATTAATTCCGGAAGAAGCCGGTTATATAGGCGAAAAATTCAATCATTTTTTGCCCAATGCACTCGGAATAAAACCCATTATAGAATACCTCGTCACACATCCAGATGCCTTATGGATCAATATGGTAGCCTTTACGATTATAGAAGGAATTGTGGGTCTGGCTATGATATTTGGTTTTTTTACCCGGTTAATGAGTATTGGAATTTTCTTATTGGCCTTAGGTATTCTACTGGCTTCAGGCTGGATTGGAACCACCTGCTTAGACGAATGGCAAATTGGAATCTTAGGATTAGCCTCCGGATTTACACTCTTTTTAACAGGGAGCAATTATCTTTCTCTTGATGCTTATTTTATCAATAAAAAAGCACGATTTACATCAACCAAATGGTTTCAGTTTTTAGGTTCCGGTGCACTAAACTTAGCATCATACAAACGAACACTTTTAGTCGTCGTATTTTTTATTGTGGGTCTTACATTGTTTACCAACCAATATTTTCACGGCGGTGTTTTTGGAACGCTTCACAACAAATCTGTAAAACCTAAACTTGAAATCACAAATTTAAAAGTTGACAATAACGAACTGAGTTTTGATGTTTTTAGGGTCGAAGGTGTCGATGTCTATGGTTCGTTCTTAATTGGTATTTCACTTCAGAACGAATCCGGAAAATATCTTCTGAACTTAGACGGAACCAATTTAGCAAAATTACCCCCTGAAACCATATCGAATTATTATGTAGCCAAAATAAAGCCCGGCGTGCATAGTATGATAATTCCTTTGGGATCAAAAGCCAGAATTCGGCTTCCGATAAGCAACTATACTGATTTTCAGAAAAGTGCTTATACGCTCACTTTAACTGATATAAGCGGTTTAACATGGACTGCAAGTTTCTAATTGATCAAAAAACGGGAAGACTAATCTTCCCGTTTTTATTTTAAATTTAATTACCTGTAAAAATATAATTCTATAACAAACAAGTAAAATTATGTAATTAAAGAATTAACAAGTTTTTGATCTTTGTAGTAAACAATCCATTTCAAAACAGATTTATCACTACAAATTTTAAGCAATTTTAATATAAAAATGTATTTAATATTTGAGATATAATAGCTAAATTGCTTAGTATGAGAACAAATTCAGATGTTGTAATTATAGGAGGCGGTCTTGCTGGTTTAGCAGGCGCTTTCCATCTGTCTCAGAAAGGATTAACCGTAACTCTGATTGAAAAATCGGCCTATCCGCGCCATAAAGTTTGTGGCGAATATGTTTCAAACGAGATTCTTCCTTATCTTAATTGGCTCGATATTGATATTTCAAAGCTGCAGCCTGCTACGATTTCTAAATTTGAATTTTCTACACATAAAGGAAAAACGGCTTCAGCTCATCTTCCATTAGGCGGATTTGGTATCAGCAGGTATCAACTCGACAATTTTTTATATCAAAAAGCAGTAGAAAAAGGGTGTATAGTCATCAAAGAAATGGCAACCGATGTTTCTTTTGATAATGATTTGTTTACGATCTCAACTACGAATCAGGTGGTATCCGCAAAAATAGTATTAGGTGCTTTTGGCAAACGTTCCAATATCGATCAGGTATTATCTCGTGATTTCTTTATAAAAAAATCCCCATGGTTAGCTGTTAAGGCACATTATTATGGTAAATTCCCTAATGATCTTGTCGCGCTCCATAATTTCAAAGGCGGTTATTGTGGCGTTTCTAAAGTAGAAAACGATATTATCAATATTTGCTATCTTGCCAATTATGCTACTTTTAAGCAATACAAAAATATTGAAGAATATCAGTTTAATGTACTTCATCAAAACCAACATCTAAAAACTATTTTTGAAAACAGCACGCTTCTTTTTGATAAACCTCTTACCATAAGTCAGATCTCTTTTGATAAAAAACAGCCTGTAGAAAATCATATACTCATGATTGGCGATACAGCAGGACTTATTCATCCGCTATGCGGTAACGGAATGGCAATGGCAATTCATAGTGCAAAAATTGCATCAGAATTGGTACTGGATTATGATGCCGGAAAAATAATATCAAGAGAAGAATTAGAAAAAAATTACACGCAGCAATGGAAAAAGCATTTTGGTAAACGCCTGCTTATAGGAAGACTTCTGGCAAGAATTTTAAGAAATAAAAGTATTACCAATACTTTGATTAGTATTACCGTAGCCTTACCTGGATTATTGCCTTTCATAATCAAACAAACCCACGGCAAACCAATAGCCATCAATTAAATGACCATAGATACTACATACAGAACACAGGAAACCGAAATAATGGATGATTTTTTTCTTGAAGGGAAAGAACTACAGGAAGCCCTGGATAAAATTGCCAGTATTAACAGATTATTAGGCGGTAATAAGCTCACGCTTCACGGACTTAAAATATTATTAAAGAAAATAGATAGTGCCAAAACCATAACCATTGCAGATATAGGCTGCGGAAATGGAGATATGTTGCGAATGCTGGCCAAATACGGTCAAAAAAACAATCTGAATCTTAAACTTATCGGGATAGATGCCAATGCCTTTACGATAAAGTATGCCAAAGAATTATCAGCTCAATATTCTAATATTGATTATGTATGTGTTGATATTTTTAGCGAAGATTTTAAAGATATTCAATATGATATTGTTTTATGTACCCTAACGCTGCACCACTTCGACAACGAACAAATATTAAATATAATGACTACCTTTAATAACAATGCAAACATTGGTATTGTTATTAACGATTTGCATCGCAGCAAATTGGCTTATCGTCTTTTTGAAAAGGTCTGTGCTGTTTTTAAATTAAACAAAATGTCACGCGAAGATGGACTTGTCTCTATTTTGAGGGGATTTAAGAAAAAGGAACTGGAGAACTTCTCTAAAAAACTGAATTTAAAAAACTATACCATAAACTGGAAATGGGCTTTTCGTTACCAATGGATAATTGCTAAAAAATGAGTGTAAAAATTATAACGGTTGCAAAGCAACTACCACAATATTCGCGTGCGACAGCCGATATACTTCCGTTTTTGGATGTATGGCTGCAGGATCAGGACGAACGTTTTATCAAAAAAGTAAAAAAGATCTTTGAAGGTGCAGCGGTCGATAAACGCTACTCTATAATGGACCCTACAGAAGTTTTTACAGCCACATCATTCGAAGATAAAAATGATATCTACAGTCGCGAAGTGATTATTTTGGGCGAAAAAGTACTGGAAAAAGCCCTTAACAAAGCAGGTTGGGATCCTGAAACACTAGACTATATTATTACGGTAAGCTGTACAGGAATTATGATTCCTTCATTAGACGCTTATCTTATCAATAAAATGAAATTAAAACAGGATATTGTTCGGCTTCCGGTAACCGAGATGGGTTGTGCGGCAGGAATATCAGGTATTATATATGCTAAAAACTTCCTGAAAGCCAATCCCGGCAAACGTGCAGCGGTTATAGCAGTAGAATCTCCAACAGCAACATTTCAGCTCAATGATTTTTCAATGCCTAATATCGTAAGTGCAGCGATTTTTGGCGACGGAGCAGCCTGTTGTCTTTTATCCTCTTATGAAGAAGATTATGGTCCTGAAATTCTTAATGAAGAAATGTATCATTTTTACGATGCCGAGCATATGATGGGATTTAAACTGACTAATACCGGTTTGCAAATGGTACTGGATATTGAAGTTCCGGATACGATTTCATCGCATTTTGGAGATATCATTCATCCTTTTCTGAAAAAAAATAATTTAGAGATCAAAGATATAGACCACATGATATTTCATCCCGGCGGAAAAAAGATAGTCACCACAGTTGAATCTCTTTTTTCCGGATTAGGTAAAAATATCGATGCTACTAAAGAAGTCCTGAAACAATACGGCAATATGTCAAGTGCAACAGTATTATACGTTTTAGAACAAATTATGGATGAAAAACCAAAGTCGGAAGAAAAAGGATTGATGCTTAGTTTCGGGCCTGGTTTTTCGGCTCAGCGCGTTTTATTGCAATGGTAATATGAACTAATTGATTTTTACTTTAAAAAATTGAAAATTTATTTGCTTCAAATTAAGAAAAAAATCCGTTTTTATCTGCGTCTTTACGAAGTAAATCCGTTTTATCCGTGTTCACTTAGGCATCAACTTATTAAAAACAAATTATGACTTTAAATAATATTTTAGCACAGTTACCTTACAGCAAACCTTTTCTATTTGTAGATGAGTTGCTGCATGTAGATGAAAACGGCATTACCGGAACCTATACGTACAGTGAAGATCTCGATTTTTATAAAGGTCATTTTAACGGAAATCCTGTAACTCCGGGTGTTATCTTAACCGAGACCATGGCACAAATAGGAATGGTTTGTCTTGGTATTTATTTATTAAAGGATACCTTCAATACAGATACAGTAGTGGCTTTTACTTCAGCAGATATGCATTTTTTAAAACCTGTATATCCAAATGAAAAAGTAACAGTTACATCTCAAAAAATATTCTTTAGATTTGGTAAATTAAAGTGTGATGTAATTATGACAAACGAAGCTGGACAAGAAGTCTGCAAAGGTATTCTGGCCGGTATGATCACGACAAAATTATGAGTAAAAGAGTAGTTATAACAGGTCTTGGTGTAGCAGCCCCAAATGGTGTTGGAATTCCTGAATTTACCCATTCGCTGAAAAATAGTATTTCAGGAATTCGTCATGATGCGCAATTAGAAGAACTACAGTTCTCTTGTCAGATAGCAGGTCAGCCACAAATTTCAGACGAATTAAAATCGGAATATTTTACAGAATTGGAACTGCGCGGTTTTAATAGCACAGGAATTCTCTACGGTGTAATTGCCGGAATAGAAGCCTGGAAAAATGCAGGTTTACCCGTAGAAAATAATGACAAACCCGATTGGGACAATGGTACCATCTTTGGGTCAGGAACATCCGGCATTGATAAATTTCGCGAAAGCATTTATAAAATAGACGAATTGCAGGTACGAAGACTGGGCAGTACCGTAGTAGCGCAAACCATGAATAGCGGCGTAAGTGCTTATCTTGGTGGTAAACTAGGTCTGGGTAATCAGGTAACCACAAATTCATCTGCCTGCGCCACAGGAACCGAAGCGATATTAATGGCTTATGATCGCATACAATCCGGGCAAGCAAAACGTATCCTGGCCGGAAGCACCGGCGATAGCGGCCCTTATATCTGGGGAGGTTTTGATGCATTGCGTGTGTGCAGTTCTAAATATAATGATAATCCTGGGCAGGGTTCACGCCCTATGAGTGCCTCTGCAGCAGGATTTGTTCCGGGCAGCGGTGCCGGAGCTTTAGTAATAGAAGATCTGGAAACAGCAATAGAAAGAGGTGCAGCTATTTATGCTGAAATTCTGGGCGGCAATGTAAACTCAGGCGGACAACGAGGCAACGGAAGTATGACAGCTCCTAATAGCGAGGCCGTTCAGCAATGCATTAAAAATGCCATCAAAAGTGCCGGAATTTCAGCAAATGATATTGATGCCATAAACGGACATCTAACCGCCACTACAAAAGACAGTCTTGAAATAGAAAACTGGACAAAAGCATTAAATCGAAAGGGAACTGATTTTCCTTATATCAATTCCTTGAAAAGCATGACCGGGCATTGCCTAAGTGCAGCAGGAAGTATCGAAAGTGTGGCTGCCATTTTACAGCTTCACGAAGATTTTTTATTCGGAAATACCAATTGTGAAGATCTGCATCCTGAAATTACAGCGCTTGTTGATTCCTCAAAAATACCTTTAAAAACAATCCATAAAGATCTGAATATAATTGCCAAAGCAAGTTTTGGTTTTGGTGATGTAAATGCCTGTATAATCTTTAAAAAATTTGAAAACTAATATGAACAAAGAAGAACTTATTGCTAAGCTAAAATTGATCATCAAGCCCTATACTACAAATACTGAAGCTTATGACAACCTTACTGAAAATACTGACTTTATTAAAGATCTTAATATCAATTCGGCTAATCTGGTAGATATTGTGCTGGACATTGAAGAAGCATTTGATGTAGTAATTGATAATACAGATATGGAACGAATGCTCGATGTAAAAACGGCGGTAGAAATTATAGAAAATAAACTCGCTGCAAAATGATCGGCAATGATGTAATAGACCTTCTGCAATCCCGCCAGGAAAGCAACTGGCAGCGTAAAGGACTTTTACAAAAGCTTTTTACAGCCCAAGAACAATTGTTTATAACACATGCTTCTGACTCGGAGATTACATTATGGCTGCTTTGGAGCATGAAAGAAGCAGCCTATAAAATCTATAACCGGCAAACTAAAATAAGAGAATATATTCCTAAAAAATTGGCGTGTAGTATTATTACTAAAAATAATCATTACAGTACGGGACAAGTTATTTGCCAAAACAATATTTATTATACAAAAACAATTATCACTCCAGAAAGTCTGCATACAATTGCGCTTCGTAATTTAGATCATCTGAATAATGTCATTGAAATTGAAAGAAAAGATATTGTTAAAGATGAAAATGAACTGCCCTATTGGTACAACCGTGCTGTACTTCAGGAAGTTTCTATCAGTCATCATGGGCGTTTTGAGAAGGTCGTAACCATTGACTACAACAAAAAATAAGAGCTTTTCAATAAAGCACTTTTGAGCTTCTCACGAAAGTAAAGTATAAAAATTATACTGATCTTTGTACTGCAAACAATTAGCAGTAATGAAAGAAGTATCTGTACATAACATTAAAATTCCCGGAATCGTTTATTCTTACTTCGATGCTCAAAAAATTATTGGCGAGCAATTTATTGTCGAACACGGATTATCCTATATTATTTCCGGAAATTTAAAAGTTACCGATGCAGGACAAACCCGTGTTTTTGGCCCCGGCGATTTGCTTTTTCACAGAAAAAATTTCCTTTCAAAATTCATCAAAATCCCCGGCGAAAATGAACCTTTCAAATCAATTGCTATCATTTTTGACAGAGATATGCTGCTGAAATTCAGTCAGCAATACGCTATTGCGTATGATCAGCCTTATACATTAAAAGATCCTGTCATACAACTTGAAAAGAATATACTGCTTGAAAATTTTTATAAAACGCTTCTCACCTATTTTGATTCGAAACTGCCGGAACAGCTGATAGAATTAAAAAAACAAGAAGCATTACTCTTGCTTTTAGAAATTAAACCCGGGTTAAAAAACATATTATTTGATTTTAATCAGCCCGGCAAGATTGATCTTGAAGCTTTTATGCAGCAAAATTTTAAATTTAATATCGATTTGAAAAAGCTCGCATTCTTAACCGGTCGAAGCCTGGCTACTTTTAAGAGGGATTTCGAGAAAATTTTTCAGATGCCGCCCAATCGCTGGCTCCAGAAAAGACGTCTGGAAGAAGCACATTATCTTATCAAAGAAAAAAAGAAACGTCCTTCTGATGTTTACCTTGAAGTAGGATTTGAAAGTATCTCTCATTTTTCGTATTCCTTTAAAAAATTGTTTGGCGTTAATCCATCTGCAATTTGATGTTTCTTACTTTGAAATAATTCAACAAACCTAAATATCTCTACTATGAAAAAAGTAATCTTTGTTACCGGAGCTTCCTCCGGTCTGGGGAAAGCTACGTCTTTATTTTTTGCTCAACAGGGCTGGAATGTGATTGCTACGATGCGAAATCCGGAAAAAGAAACCGAACTTATAAATCTTTCAAACGTTTTTATTACCCGGCTTGATGTGTCTGATACGCAATCTATTGCAACAGCAATCAATGAAGGAATCGAAAAATTTGGACATATCGATGCCTTAATCAATAATGCAGGTTACGGTCAGCAAGGTTTATTTGAAGCCATTTCGCCGGAAAAAATCCGTGAGCAATTTGAAGTAAATGTTTTTGGTTTAATGGATGTTACCAGGGCCATATTACCTCATTTTAGAAGCCGTAAACAAGGCACGATTGTCAATATAACATCTGGCGTAGGACGTATCACCGTTCCGTTGGTTTCGATTTACGCAGCATCCAAATTTGCCATCGAAGGTTTTTCTGAATCGCTTTCGTATGAACTGGAATCACAAAACATTAAGGTTAAAATCATCGAACCGGGCTATGTACCCACTTCTTTTCACGAAAGAGCTGCTACAGATTTTGCCATTGACCCGGCTTTAGAGGATTATAAAACTTTTCAACAGGACATGAATTCGTTATTCTCCTCTTTCAAAAACGAAAACACAGCTACCCCAAATGATGTTGCTAAAATTATCTACGGTTCCGTAACAGATGAAAGCCATACTTTGCGATATATCGCAGGCCCAGATCTGGAGCCTATGATTGCTTTAAGAAACAGCACATCAGATCAGGAATATATCGAAACCTTACGAAATCAATTTATGCCGGAATCTTTTAAATAAAACTAAAACAAAGCTTTAAAAGTGCTAAATTTAAAATGTTTAGCACTTTTTTATTGCTTTAAATATTCAGTTTACAAGTGTATTTTCCGTGTTCCTTAAGTAAAGATTCCATTATCTTCAGGGATTCTTTAAATTCCGGTTCTTTAAATCTAAACGAAGGACCTGAAACACAAAGCACTGCTACTGGCTTGCTTTTATAAAATATAGGCATTGCTACACAATTCAAATCAGGATCATAAGCCTGAACATCCAAAGCGTAACCAGATTTTATTATGGTTGCGATTTCAGTTTCAATGGCTGCTACCATTTCCGGATGATACTGCCTGGCCAAATTAGTTTGTAAATGTGCCGAAAAAGCAAGAAAAGATTTTCCTATAGCCGTCGTTGCCATTTCGTACTCCTTTCCGGTATTAAGTGTAATTTTTACCGACCTGTTGGGCTCGCATTTGAGTTCATGCCTGTAATAAGATCCCATTTGTACCGCGAGATAAGAAGATTCATTCGTGAGGCTGGTAATTTTTTCTAAGATCGGTCTTAACTCACTTTTAAGTTCATTAACAGATAATAACGGAGCATACAAGCATTCCAGTTTTGAAGTTATCCGGTACCTCGGACTTAGATCATCCTGCTCCAGATAACCAAGTTGTTTCAGACTGTCTAAAAAACTATGAACAGAATTTTTCTTTAAATCCAATGCCGTGGCTACATCATTAAGTCTGACGAAATTGCCGCTTGAAGCAATATATTCTAAAATTTGAAACGTTTTTTTTACCGACTGATTCATAAGTTCATATATAATGAACAAATTTACATTTTTTACTTTTTACAAATACAAAAGTTCATTAAATAATTACATTTGATAAAAATTTAAACATTATGATACAAAATAAAACATTAGGCAATTCTACTATTGAAATTGTGCCGCTAGTATTTGGAACAAATGTATTTGGCTGGACTACAGATCAAAAAATGACTTCTGACTTATTAAATCAATTTACAGACGCCGGATTTAATACCTTAGATACGGCAGATGTTTACTCAAAATGGGTACAAGGTCACCAAGGCGGAGAATCTGAGGTGGCTATTGGCAAATGGCTTAAGGAATCCGGTAAAAGAGACAAAATTATTCTTGCTACAAAAGTGGGTGCCGAATTTTCTGAAACCAAAAAAGGGTTAAGCAAAAAGTACATTATTCAGGCAGCCGAAGATTCATTAAAACGACTTCAGACCGATTATATTGATTTATATCAATCGCATTATGATGATCTTTCTACTCCTATCGAAGAAACTTTAGAAGCTTACGATATTTTGATCAAAGCAGGAAAAGTGAGGATAATTGGTGCTTCAAACTTTACACCAGAACGTTTAGAAGAATCCCTTAAAATTAGCAAAGACAATAATCTTCCTTCTTACCAAACTTTTCAACCGGAATATAATCTATACGATCGTCACGATTTTGAAGACAATATAAAACCTGTCACTACAAAAAATAATCTAAGTGTGATTAGCTATTTTTCTTTGGCAAGTGGTTTCTTGAGCGGAAAATACCGTAATCAAAACGATTTAAAAGACAGCAAACGAGGTGCATTTGTAGAGAAATATTTAAACGAAAAAGGATTTAATATTCTTAAAGCACTTGATATTGTAGCCTCAAAACATCATTCTGTACCAGGAACAATTGCGTTGGCATGGGTAATGCATCAACCTGAAATTGCAGCACCAATAGTAAGTGCAACAAATCCGGAGCAATTAACAGAATTAATAAGCGCAACTACAATTCAGCTCGATCATGAAGATCTTGCGTTATTAAATACAGCGAGTTTATAAATTAGAATCAACCATTCTCTTACAGCAAACTTTGAATATTGTAAAATAATTGATATTTTTTTATCTTTATAGGACATTATATAACTAAATGTAAATCATTTATCTATATAATGTCCTTTTTTATTTTTACGCCTTCCTCCACTTCTCTTTTTTATAACCATCCCCAAAAAAATAATGATTTCAGGCCTTCGGCTCAGCAAAATCAATTCGTACCTGCTTAAACGATTAGATAATTATAATTTAAATTTATAAAGGTTAAAAATTATTAATTTGATTAATAATAACTATCGCCATAAATTTGTCTCATCAAAATCAAACAATTGATTTGAATCATTTAAATAACTTTAAAAATAGAAATCATGAAATTTACAAGAAGAGCAAACGCAAACTGGAAAGGTACAGGAATGGAAGGAAAAGGAACTATCAGTACTCAAAGTACTACTTTAGACAGTGCCCAGTTATCTTTTAAAACCCGTTTTGAAGAAGGTGTAGGAACTAATCCTGAAGAATTAATCGCAGCAGCACATTCAGGTTGTTTTACCATGCAATTGAGCTTTTTACTTTCTGAAGCTGGATTTATTCCGGAAGATTTAAGTACTGAAGCAAAAGTTACTTTTGAAGACGGAACTATTACTTTGATCCAATTAATCCTTAACGGAAAAGTTCCCGGAATTACAGAAGAAGATTTTCAGAAAGCAGCACAAAAAGCCAAAGAGATCTGCCCTATTTCAAAATTACTAAACACTGAAATTACTTTATCAGTAACATTAATTGCATAATTAAACCTCATAACAACACAACAACAATTTAAAAATTTACAAAAAATGAAAACAACATCATTAAAAGAACAATTGAATCGTTATTTCATGTTCGCAGCATTAATTTTTAGTTTATTATTTGCAACAGCAAATACTAACGCTCAAACAACATCTGCTACTGCTCCAATCAAAAATGTAGTATTAGTACACGGTGCATTCGCAGATGGTTCAGGATGGAAAGCCTTATATCAGGTTTTAACGAAAAAAGGATACAATGTTACTATCGTTCAAAATCCGTTAAGCTCTCTGGAAGATGACGTAAAAGCCACAAATGTCGTACTGGACAGACAAGACGGGCCAACAGTTTTGGTAGGACATTCATGGGGAGGCGCCGTTATTACAGAAGCAGGAAATCACCCAAAAGTAGCAGCATTGGTTTATGTGGCAGCGTTTCAGCCTGATAATGGCGAAACTGCATTGCAATGGCTGCAAACCGCTAAACCGGCTCCTGAAAATGGTGTATTGAATCCGGATGATAAAGGAATTGTTTATTATGACAAAGCTAAATTCCATGCTGGTTTCGCTGGCGATATCAGCAAAGAAGAAGCCGATTTTATGTATGCCTCTCAGGGTGCATTCTACGCAAAAGGATTTACAACACCTATTACCAACGCTGCCTGGAAAAACAAACCAACATACGCCGTTATTGCTACAGATGATAAAAGTATCGATCCGTCTATTCAACGTGCTATGTACAAACGTTCGAATACAAAAGTGACAGAAGTAAAAGGAAGTCACGTGGTATTTATGTCACAACCTGAAGCTGTTGCTAAAGTGATTATTTCTGCTTCGAAAAAATAAATTCAAAAATAAAATTCCAATCCCCAAGCCTCGGGATAAATTCCAAATTCCAAACCTTAATTGACCTCATTTAAGTAATTGGAATTTGGGATTTTTTTTATTTGGAATTTGGATATCTCACATAAACTGACTAACAGATTTTACAAAATAAGGCGAATCATTCCAGCGTATTTTTCGATAAGCAAAATCTTTTTTGAGTGAATCCGGAAGGCAATTCCAGATCGCTTCGTTCATTTTTTCGAGCAATAATTTTTTTGAAAAGGAATCAGAAACTACCAGGCTAATTTCTCTTACCGGTATGGGTTCCTTAAAGGTTTTAAAAAGCCCTGATGATGCTTCGTTCAGAATAGAAAGCTGCGGAATAATAGCAAATCCTAACTGTGCACGAACTAAGTTTTTTAAGGTTTCGATCGAGCTAATATCATAGGTAAATTGTTCTTTTATTTTATCTGAAGTTTTTAGGCCGCAGATGTCCAGAAGCTGTGCATTATAGCAAAACTCATGATGCAAGAGCAATAATTCGGTTTTATCTCCCGCCTGCATTTCATAAAAGTCTTCATTTGCCATGGGGTGCAATTCGTTCAGATAGGCCACAAAAGGTTCTTTGAAAATAGGATGTTCAATTAAATTCGGGTTTCCGGTTGGTGTAGCCATAATCACAACATCAAGTGCTCCGGTTTCTACATCCTTCATCAGTTGCCCCGTATTGGCTTCCCTGATAATGAAATGTACTTTTGGCGCCACTTCTTTCATTGCCTTGATAAACAACGGAATAAGATATGGTGATAAAGTCGAAATAATCCCTAGTTTTAGCTCGCCTTCCAGCAGGTTCTTTTCGTTTACCACAAAATCCCTAATTTCATCGGCTTCACGCAAAATCTTCTTTGCCTTGTTTATAATTTCTATCCCCAGTTTTGTGGGGGTTAAAGGAACTTTATTTCGATCAAAAATTTTAATACCTATTTCTTCTTCAAGATTTTTTAACTGAATTGTGAGCCCGGGTTGTGTAACCATACAAACTTCGGCGGCTCTTGCAAAGTGACGTTCTTCATCTAATGCTACAATATATTTTAATTGCTGTATCGTCATGATTATAGAATTATTTTATAAAGATAGCCAAATATAATTTCTGTTTATAATGCAATTTCCTGATAATTCTGGTTTCCTATTTTTCAGCATTAAAATAATTTTCAAACAAAGACAGTTGGTTGTCCAAAGATTTATTCCAGTACTTTGGGTCATGCCCGCCCAGAGATTCAATATAAAGATGTTCTATTTTTTCATTGGTTAAAAGCTGATGAAAATCACGGTTCATATCAATCATCTGAATATCTTCTGTACCACAATCTACTATATAAAACTGATTTACCTGAGCCATTTGTTTCGTTTTTTCAAAAGTAAAATATTCTTTGGGTAAGCTTTTAAATTCTCCTAACACTTTATCTACCTGATAATTATGAAAATTTTCACCAAAACGGTTAAAATCCAGTGCACCACAAGAACTGCCAACAATACCAAAAGTGCTTTGATAATAAATTCCAATATTTAGTGCTCCGTATCCTCCCATACTCCAGCCCAAAATTCCTCTCGACTTAGAATCCTTTATAGTGGGATAATTAGCATCGATGTAATCTACTAATTCTTTGCCGATAAAGGTTTGATATTGCGACGATTTATCTACCGGACTATCTACGTACCAGCTATTAAAATTACCATCGGCCAATACATAAATCGTGTTGTATTTTTGAGATTTGCCGGTAAGATCCGGAATGTCCTGTTTGTAAGTGCGATCAGCATTGCCGCTATAACCATGAAGGATATAAATGGTTTTATACATTTTTCCTTTGATCAGTTTTGGAGTAATAATGACCGTTTCAATCTCCTTATTCATTTTTTTACTGAATACTTTTTTATGAATAATTTGTTGTGCACAAACAGATAACGATACTGCTAAAAGTGCCAGAGTGGTAAATAATGTTTTCATCTTTTTTGTTTTTAATGATGAAACAAAATTCGGCTGTTTAAAATGCAAAAACATTTACATGTGTTGAGAAATTAAAACTTTATTTCTCTATGTGTACGAGCAAATCTATATCTCAATAACATATTATGCCTTAATAATCTAAGCAGATATTTTCTTTGTTTTCAATTATTATAAAATCAAAAACTAAAAATAAGTCAGATTTATGGCCTGGATTTTGATTAAAATCTTTAAATTTATGTTTTAAAATCTTATTTTATGAAAAACTACGTACTAGTATTCGTCGCTATTTTAGCCTTATCTTTTAATTCGTGTACATCAATGAAAGACTCTTCAAAAACTGCTGATCTTTATAATACAACCTGGGAACTGGAGTACATTTCCGGTCCGCGTATTGCTTTTGAAGGTCTATTTCCTGATAAAAAACCATTTATAAAATTTGATGAGGCTACTAAGCAAGTATCTGGAAATGCAGGTTGCAATGGTTACAGTGCTCCATTTACCTTAAAAGGAAAATCGTTAACTTTTGGAGAACAAGGTCCTGCTACTTTAATGTATTGTGAAGGCGGCGGAGAACAGGTTTTTACAAAAACAATTAAAGATATTGATAGCTATTCTATTGATAAAGACGGCAAACTGAATTTAATCATGAAAGACATCCCAATGATGAGATTCAAAAAAGTAACTAAATAATCCTGGTTGTTTTAATTTAAAAAAACAATCTTTAATAAAATTCAAATCCTTCAATTTAAGTATTGAAGGATTTTTTTTATTGATATATTTTAAAAAGAAAAAATGCAATATTTTTTTTGAAACATATTCTATATTCAGTCTAAATAAGTATAAATTTGTGCCGGGATTTTAGAAGAAAGCAAAATCTACAAATTAAAACTATTCGCCTCAACTGGAAAACAGTATATATGAAGAAAGGATTAAAAAAAAATATTGGACTATTGCATTTATGGCTGGGTCTTGGCTCTGGTTTAATTGTTTTTATTGCTGCGCTAACAGGCAGTATTTTGGTTTTTGAAAAGGAGATTGACAAAGCTATACATCCGGAATATTATAATGTTACTGCAGTAGGAACAACCAGAAAAACGATTGACTATTGCACAGATATTCTTCAGAAGCAATATGAGATAAAAAAAATCACCCGCATTTATACCTTTAGTGATCCTTCGCGTACGATTCAAATTTTAGGAAAAGACTCTGATAAAAAAGCGCAATTTTTTTCTATTGATCCTTATACCGGAAAAGTGCTGGCAAAAACGCCGCAGGAAAAAAGATTTTTTGTTATTGTTTTAAGTCTGCACCGACAATTATTACTGGGTGAAACCGGCCAGATCATCATGGGAACTTCTTGTTTGATTTTTGTATTTATGCTGATTTCCGGATTGATTTTATGGTGGCCAAAAAAAATAAAAAACCTAAAACAAAGGTTAACCGTAAAATGGAATGCTTCTTTTAAAAGGGTCAATTGGGATTTTCATTCGACTTTTGGATTCTATAGCTCTCTAATTCTATTGATTATTGCCCTGACCGGCTTAAATTTTGCCTTTACCTGGTTTCAAAACGGTGTTTATTTCGTCGTTGATGGTACTACAAAAAAGCCTTCTGCAAAAGTAAAAAACCCAACAAAAACAGACCCTAAACTCAATCATACGGCTTTCTATCAAAGTATTTACAACAAAACAGATAGTATTTTTCCGTACACCGGAAACATCCAGATCAGAATGCCTGTTGATACCATTAATAGTGTTATAGTATTAAAAGAATATTCAGAAACAACTATTCCGCATCAATCCAGCGTCGCTTATTTTGACAAATACACCGCCGAAGAAATTGAGGCAAGACCATATGACAAATTTTCAAACGGAGACAAAATAAGACGTCTCAACTACCCTATTCATACCGGAAGTATTTACGGTTTGCCAACCAAAATACTTGCCTTTTTGGTTTCCCTTTTTGCCCTGACCTTACCTATTACAGGATTGCTAATCTGGTTAGGAAAAAAGAAAAAAACAGCTAAAAAATAGTAGCTGGTTTTATCGATTGAAATTGAACAACAATAAAAAAAGAGTTTAAAATATATTGATATTTTAAACCCTTTTTTATTAGATTTTTTATCTCTGACTTTGAATTAAGCCGGAATTAAATTAGTAGAAATACCAATTCTGTTCCAGGCATTAATTGTGATAATGGCCAAAATTACCTGAGCCAGATATTTTTCATCCAATACTTTAGCTGCAGCTTCATAGGTTTCATCTTTTACATGATTGCTAATTAGTGTAATCTCTTCAGTCAAAGCCAATATTGCTCTTTCTTCTTCCGTAAAAAACGGAGTGTCACGCCATGCATTCAAAGCATAAATACGTTGTTCTGTTTCTCCGGCTTTACGGGCTTCTTTGGTATGCATATCAATACAAAAGGCACATCCGTTGATTTGCGAAGCCCTAATTTTGATCAGCTCCTTGTGGGTTCTTGTCAACGATGTGCTTTCGATGAATTTTTCCAATCCTAAAATTGCGTTATATCCTGCCGGTTCTACTTTGTCAATACGAATTCTTGTTTTCATGTTTAAAAAATTTTATATGATTATTATTTTATTTAAAATTAAATTGTTCTGTATTTTTCTAATAAGTAATTAAGATCTTCAAATTCTGTAATTGTCAGATTACCCGAAAGTTTTTCTTCGTAGACATACATTTTTGGTTTCAAATCCTTCAGTATTTCCAGTCCTGGCTGGGTAATAAATACTTCAATTTTTCTTCGGTTATCCCTGCAGACTTCTCTTGTAACATATCCCTTTAGAAGTAATTTATCGACCAGGCGGGTTGTATTGCTTGTTTTAGAAATCATTCTTTCCTGTATGTCACACATATTTACAGGTTTTCCTTTTTGATACTGTAAAATCTTTAATACATTAAATTGTTCTGATGATAAATCGTACTGTTTCAATATTTCGCTAAAGCGCTCTGCCAATACATTATGTGTATACATAACATTCAACAAAGTTCTTTTGTTTAAAGCGATTAAAACCGATTCGTTTGTTGCATTTGTATTCATCGTTTGTTTTCTATACCGCAAAATTACAGCAACAAACTGGATGCAAAATATACCAATTTTAAAATAAAGACTAGCCCAGATAAGTAATCCAAACTCAAATAATCTATGTTTAAAAACTCTTTTTAAGAATTTCAAATGCCTTGATTATTTCCTTTTCATCGATGGAAGCAAAACCAATTCTCATGGCATTTTGATCAAAAGATTCATTTTTATAAAAAAGTCCGTTATCGAAGTAAAGTCCGTTTTTTAGTGCATTTTGAGAGGTCTTTACTAAATCTATTTTTTTATCAAAAGTCGCCCAAACCGCCAATCCGCCTTCAGGGATTTCAAATTCAATATCATTTTTAAAATCAGATTGAAGAATGTCACAGAAAAAATTCCTGCGCTGCTTATAGATTTTTAACGATTTTCGAAAATGCCTTTCCATTTCGCCATTGTTAAACAATACCGAAAAAGCATCTTCAAGAAGTGTATCACCCTGCTTATCGATCAATTCTCTTAAAGAAGCCGCAGCATTAATAAACGCCGGAGGCCCGGACATAAAACCAATTCGTAAAGCCGGAGCAAAAGTCTTTGAAATAGAACCGATGTAAATGACATTATGATTGTGGTCGATACTCGCTAAAGGCAAATAAGGTTTGTTTTCGTAATGAAAATCAAAATCATAATCATCCTCTATAATAGCAAAACGATATTGTTTTGCCAGATTTAAGAGTTTTAATCTGCGCTCCATACTCAGTGTCACGGTTGTCGGGAAATGATGATGCGGAATGATGTAAAGCGCTTTTATGGTTTGTTTTTGCAAAATAGTTTCGAGATAATCGATATCCATTCCGTTTTCATCAACCGGAATACGGATTAATTTCGCTCCTGAATGTTTGAAAGTATCATCGGCATAACCGTAATTTGAAGTTCCCACAGCAACTGTATCTCCGGCAGTAAGCAATAATTGTGCCGTGAGATAAATTCCCATCTGGCTTCCTTTAGAAATCAGTATATTTTCAGGTGAAGCAGCCAATCCCCTAGTATTCGAAAGATAATTTGAAATCGAAATTCGAAGATGCTCAGATCCTTTTGAGCTGCCGTATTTCAGGAAGTTTTTGCCATAAAATTTTCTCGAAAGACTTCTGTATTCCCTCATTAACTGATCTACAGGTGCCAGACGAACATCAGGAAAGCCATCATCTATTCTAAGTCCTGTTTTTTGAAAATTAGTACTTAGCGTTTTATTACTAAAGTTATTCGTCCATATAAAAGACTCTTGCGAACTCTTATTTTTATTCGTTTCAGGAATTTTGGCTTTGGATATTATGGGTAATTTTGAAAGTACAAAAACACCTTTTCGCTCCACAGATTCAGCCCAGCCCTGACTTATTAATTCTTCATAAGCCAGCTTTACAGTATTTCTGTTAATGCCAATAAGTTCTGCCAATATTCGGGAACTCGGCAACACATCAGAAGGCTGAAGCGTGCCGTTGGTAATCAGCGATACAAAATTATTACAAACCTGAATATAAATATTAACGGATGAATTTCTATCGATCTGAATTAAGGATTTATATGGCAACATCTGGGCTGTAGTTTTTATAAAAATTGGTATACAAAGTTAACCCAAAACAACGATACTTTTGACAAAAATTATTAAAATGAAAAATGTATTAGTTATCAATTCAAGCGCAAGAACGCTTAATTCTCAAAGTAGAAATCTTACCGAAGTATTTGTCAATCATTGGAAAAGCAGCAATAGCAATACTTATATTACGTTTCGCGAATTAGGAACAGCGAATGTTCCGCATATTAATGAAAACTGGATTGCAGCAGCATTTAAACCTGAAACCGTAAGATCTGAAGAAGAAAAAGAAGCTTTAAAAACAAGTGATGTTTATATAGCTGAATTGCGTGAGGCAGATATTATAGTTTTGGGAACGCCTATGTACAACTGGTCAGTTCCCAGTGCTCTTAAAGCGTATATCGATCAGATTGTGAGAGTGAATGAAACCTGGAAACTAAATCCGGGCAATATGGAGAATCCCTACATTGGATTATTAGAAAACAAAACCCTGATTCTGCTACTATCAAGAGGTTCTCAGGGATACGAAAAAGGAGAATTTAATGCGCATATGAATTTCCAAACGGATTACCTGAAAACAGTTTTTAAAGTTATGGGCGTGCACAATATTCATATGATTGCTATTGACGGCGCTACGCTAAATCCGGAAACATTGCAACAAACGGTAGAAAATTCACAGCAAAAGGTAAAATCCCTTATTGAGAACGAATTGCTTTAAAATGGCATCAATGAAAAATAATATTCTTAAGGGAAGCCTGTTTATTGCACTTGGAGCTTCGAGTTACGGCATGCTGGCAACTTTTGTAAAAATGGCGTATCAGGAAGGATTTTCAACAGCGGAGGTGACGTTTTCACAATATATTATGGGATTTACGGGGCTATTCATTTTAAGTTTGTTTCAAAAAAGAAAGACAGAAACTAAACCTGAAATATCAGGATTTAAAAGCAGTTTAAAACTAATTGCTGCGGGAACGTCTTTGGGTTTAACAAGCACTTTTTATTACTTGTCCGTACAATACGTACCTGTAAGCGTGGCGATTGTATTGCTGATGCAAACCGTTTGGATGGGAGTTATAGCCGAAATGATTATTTATAAAAACATGCCGGGATTGCGAAAAATCATTGCTGTTTTTATTATTTTAATCGGGACGGTATTAGCCACAAATTTATTGGAAGAATCCGTTACCATCAATTGGACTGGTTTTTTCTGGGGACTTATGGCGGCGCTTTCTTATACGGCAACCATGTACTCTTCGAATACTATTGAGCTCGATTCTCCGCCTTTAAGAAGAAGTTTTTTCATGATTTTAGGCGGATTAATTGTGATTGCCTTAATTTTTAATTCTTCTATAAATAGCCATTTTTCAACTGGTATTTTTATGCGTTGGGGAATTGTACTTTCTTTGTTCGGAACGATCCTCCCTCCTCTTTTATTTACCCGCGGAATGCCCTTAACCGGAATGGGTTTGGGAGCGATTATTGCCTCGGTAGAAATCCCTGTTTCAATACTTGTAGCTTATATTTGGCTTAAAGAACCCGTAGATCTTCTGCAATGGATTGGGGTTATTCTGATTCTTTTTGCAGTAGTATTGATGAACATCAAGAATAAAATTCCAAAACAGAATAAGTGAAATTCCAAATAAAAAATCCCAGATTCCAATGAGCGTTGGAATCTGGGATTTTTTATTTTTGGAATTTAATTTATCATGATTTAACAGAAACAGTGGCTAAATTCTGTACTCTGTATCTATTGAAAATCATGAAAACAATGACTGCGATAAAGATTAATGAAATATTAGCGAATCCTAGTAACAACTGGCTTTTTACGGCATACAAATTGACAAATCCGTAACTGAATAAGGAGCTTAGCATATAAGTTCCTCCGCCAGTAAGTCCGCTGGCAACACCGGCATTTTTAGAAAAACGACTTAGACAATAGCCATAAATATTATTAAAAATAAAGCCTCCGCAAACATTGATTCCCATTGTAAAACCTATTAAGGTATAAATATTACTGGTTATCGAAGCCGTAGAAATCATCAACAATACTAAAATTACTTGTACTGTAACAGCAATGGTTACTTTTTTGGCCAATGGTTTATGAATAAGCGATTTGGCAATGATACCGCCTGTCATAACCGCCAAACCCGACAATAAAGAACTGTAACCCGTTGTAATGGCTGAATATCCTAATACACGTTCTACAATAAACGGACTGGACAAACTATACACAACCACAAGTCCAAAACAAATAGCGAGGATCAAAACGCCTAAGGTAAAATCGCCTGATCTTAGCATTCCTGAATAGGTTTGTGCAATAGTTTTTAGTTTGAACGGATGAAAATATTTTAAAGATTCTCCGCTATACAAAAGTTCCAAAACCAGGAAAAGCAATGATAATCCGCCAAGGAAATAAAAGTTGGATCTCCAGCCAAAACTATGTTCTAAATATCCTCCCAGAAACGGCGCCATAATAGGTGCACATGCCCAAATGATCGAAAACAAACTGATATAACTTTTTAATTTTTCACCCGAATAAAGGTCGACAAAATAGGCTCGTTTGGCAATGACAATAAAGGCGATGGCAATTCCCTGAATGATTCGCATGGCATATATCACATAAATATCAGGTACCAAAGCAATCACAAAACTGGTTGCTGAAAACACGGCAAGCGAAGCAATATTGATTTTAAAACGCCCAAAGCTGTCTAATATACTGCCTATAAAAATCTGGCTTACGCCGAGGCTAAACATAAAGAAGACTAACGAAAGCTGAATGGCGGCGGCCGTAACATGCAGATCTTTTGCCATGGCAGGAAGCGAAGGCAAATAAATATCTGTGGCAAATCCGGATAACGGAATAAGGGATAAGGCTAATAAGGTACTGAAGCCCTTATGATTTTCTTTTAAAGTTCTCATTTTTTTAATTAATTAGTTTTAAATTAGACCGATCGGTCTAAAAAAGTTAAAAAAAAAACTACAATACATAGTTTTCGAATTCGGTTTTGATGCTGTCCAGAACAATTTTCATTTGATCGTCAGTCCCTAAAATTTTTCTACATAAAATGGCGCCTTCAATCATGGCAAAAACTTTTATGCTAAAATGTTCCGGATTAATTTCTGATGATAATTCTTTACTTTTTACTCCTTCTTCAGCAATTGTAAAGAATCTATTTTGAGCTGAACGTATGGCTTTTTTTACCTGTTCTTTCATAGCAGGATTGGTATCGTCAGCTTCTACTCCAAAATTCAAAATCGGACAGCCATCTGCCGTATTGATGTCATTGGCATATACATCTAATAAATTAAACAGTTTCTCTTTGGCAGATTTTCCTTCAGCTACAGCTGTATTCAGTTTTGTAGATAATTGAGATCTTAGATAAAGAAATGATTCTTTGCAAATCTCTTCTTTATTCTCAAAGTTTCCGTAAATACCTCCTTTAGCCAATTTAGTAGCTTCCATAATATCCGAAAGTGAAGTGCCTGCCATACCCTTTTTGTTGATTATAGGAGCCGATGCTTCAATAATAAATTGTCTGGTTCTTTCTGCTTTACTCATAGCTTTCTTATTTGATGGTACAAATTTAGACCGTTCGGTCTTTAATTGCAAGTATTTTAACTTTTATTTTAAAAACCAGTAGTTTATATTTTTTCATTGCAGTAAATATTTGCCCACAGATTGTACGGATTAAACGGGTTAACACTGATTTTTATTTTTTAATATTTAATATCAGCGATTAACCCGCAACATATTTTACGTCAGAAATAAAGCTTTACTTTGGGAAATAATTTCCTTTCGATACAAGTCTTACCGAACCAATTATAACTCCTGTAACTACAATATTCATCACACAAAATATAATAACGGCCAATATTGAAACCGCAAAATCGGTGGTTTTTAAAGCAAAAATAGAAAGTCCCTGAGATAATGTAGCGATACCAAAAGTATACGCCCAATATCCCGGTGCAAAAGCTTGTTCTCTAAGCCATTTTATAGCGAAAGTTATAGCTGCAAAAATGAATAAAGCATATCCCATTAAACCATAAGCAATTGGTAAATTAAAAGCATTTCCGGCCAAAACCTGGTAAGCAACAAACAAGATCACTGCCGGTGCCATATAAATCCCCATAAAGTTTCTGGTTTTGGCGCCCAATCCGCCAACAGTTAATTGTTGGGTGATTACAGAATCCATGATCAGCCACGAAATAGTTCCAATTCCTAAAAGTACATAACCGTAATTGCTATATCCTAATAATTCTGCCGCGAGCGCGTTTACTAAAATACTGGCTGTGAATGTCAGGAACAAAGAAGGTGTTGTATGTTCAGCCTGACGTTCCTGTGTCCATAAACCCGAAAGTTTATAAGCGCCATACAGAAGATTTAAAATCGAACCTATCCAAAACAAATAAATTGCAATTGTCAAACTATAAATATGAATTGCGATCGCCATCAATATGATCGATTCAGGAATCAAAGCCAGAAACGATGATTGAACCGGATCGTTGAATTCGTTTACAGCCAATTTTCTGTGTTGAATCCATTTGTTGCAATACAGTAGCATCCACCATAGAAAAGAAAGCACAGCTAATCCTTCTAAAACTTCACCAATATAAGAAGGCAAATTCCATAGTGTTGTAGCATTTCTCCAGGCGTTTCCGGTTTCGGCTAATCCTAAGGTCATGGCAAAAAAAGATGCCGGCGCGATTGGTAATGTAATCTTTTGTTTTTGAAATTGTTGTTGTACGGTTTTGTCTGCAATTTTGTCCATTATTAAAATATTTGATTTAACTTTGAGCAAAATTATACTGATTATATAAATTTATAATTGTAATATCATTCGTTAATTTAGTAATATGATGTTATGGTAAAGAACAATATATACCTCCCGTACGAAGTTATTTTTAAAGAAATAAACGAATCGCTGCATACCGAAGTGGGTAATAATTTCTTTGAGTTGCTTTATATCGTCTCAGGAACCGGGGTTCAAACGATCAACGAAAATCGATTATCGTATGAACCAGGACATCTTTTTTTGATCACGCCACAGGATTCTCATTCATTGGAAATCAAAAGTCAAACGACTATTTTTCAGTTGCGTTTTACGGACATTTATATTAAAAACGGACCTTTTACTTCGAATAATCTATATAAGCTCGAATACATATTGCAGCATGCACATCATCAGCCCGGATGCATTTTAAAAAGAATAACGGATAAAAATCTCGTGCATCCCGTTATAGAAGCGATCAGGCATGAATATCACAATCCTACTTTATACAATACTGAACTGATTCAGTTATTGATTAATACGCTGATTGTGATTATTGCCCGAAACATCTCTGAATATCTTCCGGAAAACATCAACAAACAATCTGACGGAAAGGCGCATACACTTTTAGAATATATTCAGACCCATATTTATGAACCTGAAAAATTGAGCGTGACAGTTATGAGCGAAAAATTTGGTATTTCAGAAACCTATCTGGGCAGGTATTTCAAGAAACAAGCCAATGAAACGTTACAGGATTATATTTCGAAATACCGAATAAAACTGGTCGAAAACCGATTACTTTATAGTGATTTGCGCGTGGGCGAAATTGCAAACGAATTGGGTTTTAATGATGAGAGCCATCTCAACAAAATCTTCAAAAAACATCGGGGCACTACTCCATCTGCATTTAGAAAAAATCAGGTGAATTAACTTGATTCTAATCATCATGTTTTAATCTAATTACGAATATCTATTTACTGATTTTCTTTAATATCAAAACTTAGAAATTAGATCAGCTTAGAGATTGTCTATTTCAAAGTTTAAATTGTCCGTTTCAACATAATTTCAATTTTAAATTGATGACTTATGGCGCAAATTTGTCCTATAAATCAACTTAAAAAATAGCAATCATGACTACAAAAACGACAAAAATTATTTACTGGACAGGTATCATTTTAACTTCTTTATGGTTTGGTGCCAGCGGTTTTTTTGAACTTACAACAAATCCTATTGTCTGGGGAATTACACAACAATTGGGCTATCCGGAACATTTTATTTATTTACTTGGTGTACTGAAAGTTGCAGGAGTAATTACATTATTAATTCCGAACAAATTATTGCGATTGAAAGAATGGGTATTTGCCGGAGTCTTTTTTGATATCACATTCGCTTTCTTTTCTAAACTTGCCGTTTTAGATTTTTCGGCTACTACTGATGCTATTATTGCTTTTATAATGGTAAGCGTAACATATATCATGTTTAGAAAATTATATACCGCAACTTACACACTAAGAGATTAAGTATTCAACGCTTTACTATTTAAATCTCGCAAACGCAGTCCAAGGCTTCGGGCAAAGTCATTAAGTTTAAGGAGAAATCTATAAAATTACTTAACACTTTAATCAGGAAAGCAATTAGAAAAATCCGTTTTATCAGCATTTTCGCTTTAGCGAATCAGTAAAATCAGCGTCTAATTTTGACACGGATAAAACAGATTTACTTCGTAAAAACGCGGAAAAAAACGGATTTGATTTGCAATAATTTTATTCTTTTAAAGCTAAATGACAATGGGCTTCGGGAGCAAAGTTTTTTTAATTAAAAACTTTACGGCTTTGCATTTATTCAAAATGAAACAAAATGAAAAATACACTTTTAATAAGCGCCCTCATTGCGCTTTCAATTCTCTTTTCTCTCAACTGTTTTATGTTTCCTGACAGCTACGAAGAACTGAGCGGAAAATTAAATTCTAAAAAAATAAAAACAGAATCTACTGAAAATAACGGATTTGCCGTTGTAGAACTTTTTACTTCCGAAGGTTGTTCCAGCTGTCCTCCTGCCGATGAATTGATGGCGAAATTACAAACCGAAAACAGAGACAAAAACATTTATTTTCTGGCATATCATGTTGATTATTGGGATCGTTTGGGCTGGAAAGATCAATTTAGTTCAAACGAATTTACCGTTCGCCAACAGCAATATCAAAAATGGCTGAATCTTTATGTCATGTATACGCCTCAATTTATCATCAACGGAACTACAGAATTTGCGGGTTATAATGAATCTGTTCTTTCCAAAAAAATTTCTGATGCTCTGGCAATGAAAAAAACTTTTAATCTGGAAATTAGTGCTTTATCCGATAAAGATTCTTTAAAAATTAATTTTAAAACAAATTTATCAGAGAAAAACCAAAGTTTGTTTATTGCCACGGTTCAAAAAGAAGCCATTTCAAAAGTTGCCCATGGGGAAAATAAAGGAAATACTCTGCATCACGTTCAGATTGTGAGACAGCTTAAAAGTTTTCCTGTGAAGGAAAAAGAAGGAAATATTGTGATTGAAAAACCTGCTAATTTCAATACAAAAGACTGGGAATTAATAGGTTTTATTCAAAATACCGTGAGTGGAAAAATTTCCGCTACAGCGAAAGTTACTTTGAAATAGAGATTGCCTACAGATTAGACAGATTTAAAATGGATGTTCGCTGGTTATTATTTTGAAAGAATAAAATAACCAGTTTTTTTGCCACAGATTGCACAGATTAAAATGATTTATTTTTTTGAAATCAGTTTGATTTTGAATTTAAAGATTAAAAAGAGTAATCCTTAAAATCAGTGCAATCTGTGGCATATTAAATAATAAATTATCTGTTCTCTAACCAACTCAAAAATGCGGTGGCCTTATCTTTACCAACCAATAGTTTTTCTTCTGTAGGAATCGTTAATTTTAGGATGAGTTTACGGGAGAAATAATGCTCTGCTTCTCTAATGGCCGAAAAATTCACCAAATATTGTCTGTTAGTTCTAAAGAATTGAGTTGGCGATAAAAGCTTATGTACCTCATCGAGAGATTGAGTGATTTGATATTCAGCCTTATCGAAAGTCATAATCGTTGGCGTTTCGTTCTTGATATAAAAAAACGCAATATTTTCTGTTAGAATTGTTTGGTATTTGTTATTCTTAAAAACAAGAAAACTGCTTTTTCCTTTATTCTCGCCTGTTCTGGTTAATAAATACTCGAAATCTGGCATTGCTTTTTTATTTCTTTGAAAGAAATTCTTCAATTCGCCCGCTTTTTTAATCGCCTGAGCAATGCTTTCCCTCGAGAAAGGTTTTAGTACATAATCAATTCCGTTTGACTTGAAAGCTTCGATCGCATAATCATCAAAAGCAGTGCAAAAAATTACGGGAGATAAAACCTCAACATTTTTAAAAATTTCAAAACACAAACCATCCGCAAGCTGTATATCCATAAAAATAAGATCTGGCTGATCATGCTCCAGCAAATAACTCACAGCGCCATCTATGCTTTGTATATACGACAAAATTTGGGCATCCGGCCTGATACTCAAAATAAGCTGACCAAGTGCTTTGGCCGTTTTTACTTCATCTTCAATTATTACGATAGTCATAAATCATGGGTATTTTTACTTTAAAACTAGTTTCGTTTTTATCAATTTCAATTTCCCTGCGAATCAAATGCGAAAAACGCTTATTGATATTATCCAATCCTACTCCGGTTGACAATACACCTCTTTTAAGCTGGATCTGATTTTCGATCACCAGGAAATCTCCTTCGGTATATAATTTTATGTGCAAGGGTTTATCCAGGGAAACCACATTGTGTTTGATGCAGTTTTCGATTAATAATTGCACGGTAAATGGCGGAACAGCGGAATCGTATTGTCTTGGATCAACTTCGTTTTCTAAAACAAATCCGTCCTCAAAACGGGCTTTCAAAAGGTAAACATAAGAATCGAGAATCTGAAGTTCTTCCCGTAGCGGAATCAAATCCAGTTTTCTGCTTTCGAGCGTAAAACGATAAAAATCAGATAATTTCAGAATAAAATCAGAACTCTGCGGATCCTGAATGTCAACCATTGATTTTAAGGTATTTAAGCTATTAAACAAAAAATGCGGATTTACCTGTTGTTTTAATAATTCATATTGTGCGCCAAGGTTTACGGCTTTCGTACGTTCTAGTTCTACACCCATTTGCTGGGTTTGATAATTTTGAAAAAGCAAATGCAGAAACATGTATACAATCAAGTTGATTAAAACCCCACGCAATTCAAACATAATTGGCGCGTCCATTTTTGATATTTGAAAAAGTTCCTGATGGCCAATAACCAGAATCACCATTACTAAAATCCCCATAACAACACTCAGTAAAAGTTTCCAGTTGAATAAACTTTGATGGGTACGCTGAGACGAAAATTTTGGCAAACTATACATATTGTAATACCATATAAAAACAGAAAACATCAACGTAATCGAAGAGTTTATAATGATGTCTCCGGGTGTTGAATCACCATCAAATAATTTGGGTATCGAAGCAAGAATCGCGAGTGCTATAGAACTTCCCCATATCACTTTTGAGGAAACCTGAAAGCGTTTTACTTTTTCCATAATTTGTGTTTGTTTTTTAATCTTGCTTTTCAAAGATAGTATATTTTAGAGGTATTTTTTATCGAAAAATGGTGTCTCTATTATTTAGAAAACTACGTTTTTTTTAAAATTTATATTAATTAAAGACTTTATGTAACAGATCCAAAATAGCTGATTTTGTAACATTAGGAGTACTACAATTTCTATCATGTCAGTTTGATAAAAATTTAAAGTTGGTCTTTCGATTTGACAAAAAATGGTCCGGATGATAATGAATATATCAAGTAAATCTTCGCAACTAAGTCCGCAATCTAAGCCAAATTTCCATCCTTATTCGTGATAGATTTAATAAATATTAATCTATCAAATAGTTGATTACTTTAAAAATATACAATCTTATCTAAACTATTACTCAAAGTATTTTGAACCAATAAAGTGGTAGAAAAAAGGAAAAAAAGAAGACTAAAACAGGCAATATTGATGTCATAATTATTGTATTTTAAAGGGTAACTGGTATTTTAATTGTAAACAAATTTGTACCGTTACTGCATCTTAGCGAGATTAAATCTGCCCTATACAAAACAAAACCGGAAGACATCTCCCGGCTCATTTTCTAAATGTAATTTCTTTACGTACATCGATTCTAACAATATAACGCTCCGATGGAGCTTAAAAAAGAATAAATAATTAAGTCCCAGCAGGACGTTATATTTATAGAAAAATCGATTCGCCGTTTGATTACACCAAAGGGGTGACATATTGAATATGACACTCTTTTTAAAATAGTATCTCAGAAACCTTATACAGCTATTGTTTCACCAATATCAGGCAAATACAAATTCAAATCAGCGTATGTGAATTTTTCAATTGCTACTTTTTTATCCATTTTAATAAATCCGAAAGTGTCATAATGAACTCCTATTACTTTTCTGGTTTTTACCAGTTTTGCTGCTTCAATACCATCGTCTATTCCCATAGTCAATAAATCTCCAATGGGAAAAACGGCAAAATCTAAATCGACCCACTTCGCTACCAAACTCATATCTAGTGTAAGTGCTGTGTCGCCGCTGTAATAAAAATTACCTTCTGAAGTTTTAAAGGCAAATCCGCTGGCAGATCCTGCGTAAGATCCATCAGGAAAACTGCTTGAATGATGAGAAATAAAAGCTTTGACGGTTCCAAATTCAAAAGTTCCTTTACCTCCGGGATTTATAGGCTGTAAATTTTTAAGTCCGAGTTTATTAAAATACTGATACAATTCCCAGCTTCCAAACACTGTTGCTCCTGTACGATTTGCAATGGCCTCAACGTCGAGCATATGATCAAAATGTCCGTGAGAAACAAAGATGAAATCGGCTTTAATAGTAGTGATATCAATATCTTTTGCCAATTCATTTCCTGAAATAAAGGGATCGAACAAAAGATTTTTGCCAGCTACTTCTACAGAGAAGCACGAATGGCCATAATAGGTAACTTTCATATTTTTGTTTTTAAAAATTAATATTTAAAACTAAATTACTAAAAATCAATTAATTGAAATTTAAAACTGAATTATGATTTTAATTCAATCAAAAGAAAATTTCTATAATACAGGTTCTTTAAACGTAGCTTTATTGGCCCCCAAAATACTTCCATCATTCATATTTTGCACAAAGCCTATTACTTCAAAATCATTTGTATTAAAATCTTTAGGTAAATGAACAATAGCAATTCCGGATCTGTCTTTGTTAAGATTTACGGTATGTAAATGATGCACAATTTGATAATGGGATAAAATACGATGGGCGTTCTCCCCTCTTTTTACATTACTTTTAGTCGATTTTTGAACAATGGCGATTAATAAACGACTGTTTTTTGATGCTCTTTCTACAGTATAATTTACAGAAAGGTTATTATTGATTTCGCTAGCCTCTAAAGATAAACTGGCAACAGCAGGTTTAGCAAGTGCTGTTTGAATCCCGTTTCTCACAACTGTTTCCTGCGAACCAATATAATCTGTTTTTCCGTTAATGATTAACTGAGGCGTGTAGATAGGTTCTTTTCCCAGGAATTTAGCATACTCATATTGTCTTTTAGTATACTCCGGATTACTAAAAATATCTTTCCAGCCTTGTTTGTCCCAATAGTCAACGTGATAAGCTAGCACGTATAAATTGCTGTCTTTATATTCATTCTGAATTTTTCCCATCAGTTCATCGGCCGGAGGGCAACTGGAGCAACCTTCTGATGTAAACAATTCTAAAAGGGCAAAACCTTTCTGTTCTTTTTTGTCTGTTGTATTTTGTGCCGAAGAAGTCATTCCGATAAGAAATATTAACGTGATAAAAACGGGTATTAGTTTTATTTTTTTCATGATTTCTATATTTTGGAGAAATAATAAAAAACCTCTTCTATTGAAGAGGTTTTTGCTTAATTGATTATATGATATTAATTGTCACATCAATGTTTCCTCTTGTTGCTTTAGAATAAGGACAGGTTTGGTGAGCTGCCGCAGTCAAAGCTCTTGCAGTTTCATGATCTATTCCCGGAAGGCTTACGTTAAGACGCGCTTGCAAAGAATATTCTCCGTTTGTAACACATAAATCTACTTCTGCATCTACAGCAGTTTCTGCAGGAACTTTAATTCCTAATTTTGAAGCCGCGATTCCCATTGCTCCAATAAAACAAGCCGACCATCCTGCTGCAAAAAGCTGCTCCGGATTTGTTCCGGGACGTGATGTTCCCGGTGAACTTAATTTGATATTCAATTGTTCATCTGAACTTAGAGATGCTCCTTCACGTCCGCCTGTTGTGTATGTTTTTCCTGTGTATAATACTTTTGTTTCCATGTTTTTGAATTTTAGATTTTAGATTTTAGACTATTTTATATTGAAATTTGAATGCTTTGTGATTTTACCGCAAAGTGCGCAAAGGTTTTTTAATTTTAATCGTTGTATAAAAACGCTAAGAGCGCAAAGCTTTGTGTGCTTTATTCAGTAACACTTTTTAAATAAACCTTAGCAAACTTTGCGTAAATCCTCGCGTTCTTTGCGGTTAAACTTTAATTCGTAATTTTTAATTTTTTAAATTATCCACATCCATTATCGCCTGCGCAAATGCTTTTGGATCTTCCTGCGGTACATTATGTCCAATACCTTTTAGAATTCTGTGTTCGTATCTGCCGGTGAATTTATGGGCGTATGCTTTTCCGTCTATATTGGCTCCGTCAAAATCACTTCCTATGGTAATCGTTGGGACTTTAATAGCTGGTCTTGCTGACAGTTTCTTTTCTAAACTATCGTATTTCGATTCTCCCGCTTCCAGAGATTGTCTCCATCTGTAATTATGAATAACAATTGCTACGTGATCCGGATTATTAAACGATTGTGCGGTTTGATCATAAGTCGCTTTGTCAAAATTCCATAACGGAGAAGCTATTTTCCAGATTAGTTTATTAAACTCATAAGTATTTTGGCTGTAGCCTAATTTTCCTCTTTCGGTAGCAAAATAATATTGGTACCACCATCCTAATTCCGCCTGAGGAGCCAGAGGCTTTAAATTCGCTTCCAGGTTTACCACCAGATAACCACTTACAGAAACCAATCCGTTTAGGCGTTCCGGCCAAAGTGCTGCCATAACAACTGCTGTTCTTGCACCCCAATCGAATCCGCCAATAATGGCTTTATCAATTTTTAGTGCATCCATAAAAGCAATAATATCGCTTGCTAATGCTGCCTGCTGTCCGTTTCTAAAAGTATCTTTTGACAAAAAGGTTGTGGTTCCGGATCCTCTTAAATAAGGAGTTAATACTCGATATCCTTTTGCAGTTAAAATAGGAACGACTTCATTATAACTGTGAATGTCGTAAGGCCATCCGTGTAGCAAAATCACCGGAGTTCCTGTTGAAGGTCCTGCTTCAGTATATCCTACATTCAGTAAACCGGCATTGATTTGTTTTAAAGTTCCAAGAGAACTTGCCATTGTTTGTTTTTCTGATTGCGCATTTACAAATGTCATCGTAAAAAATAATGCTGCGATTAAAAACATTTTAGAAACTATTTTATCGCTGAAACTGCTTTTGTTAATTTGTATTGTTTTCATGATTATTATTTTTAATATTTTGATTATCAGTTAATTTATTCATCAAAAGTATTCCGGTAACAATCCTTATGCAATCAGAAAATAGTTGAAACGGACGAAATCAAGATTGAAACGGACAGACCTACACCTGAAGTTTTTACTTTTTCATGATCATAATAGGTTTCCCTTTCTCGACAATGTAAGTGGCCAGTTCAGAAGCTTTCGCATTGGTATGGTTGTTTGCCGAGTGAAATTTTCCTGCCGGAATAAAAAGTACTTCTCCTGCTTTTAAGGTTATTGGCTTTTCATCTTCAATTTGATATTCCAGAGCACCTTCTAATACATAAATCACTTCTTCTCCCGGGTGTGAATGCATTCCGAAAGCGGTATGAGCATCAAAATCAATTCGGGCCTGAACCATTTCTTTCCCCGGAATACTTAAATCGTGTTTTTGTAAATCGGTTCTTTTTATTCCGTTTTGTTGTGCCGATGCGATACTTGGAATTAAAGCCATAAAAACGAAAATGGCAATTGTGTATAGACTGAAATTTGTATTTGTTTTCATATTGTTTATTTTTGATTACTTGTTAAATAATTTTTCTCTCAGATTTTGCAAATCAAGCAGATTTAATTAATTTAAAATATGTCAAAACATAAGTTTTGAGTATCCTAACAGGTTTTAAAAACCTGTTAGGTATTTATTCTATTAGTATATTATTTTCTTAATGATTTAAAAGCTGCGCGAAGTTCTTCTGTAAAAAGTTGTGGTTCTTCCCAGGAAGCAAAATGACCACCTTTTGATACTTCATTAAAATAGATCAGATTCTTGTATGCTTTCTCTGTCCAGCTTTTTGGTGCCTGATAGATTTCTCCAGGAAAAACTGTTACCGCAACCGGAATCTTGATATCGTTTGTTTTTTGTTCTACGACATTAAAATTGTTGGTATTATTCTCCCAATACAATTGAGCCGATGAATTTGCTGTGTTCGTTAACCAATACAAAGTGATATCATCCAGCATTTCATCTTTTGTAAGTGATTTTTCGGCATTTCCTCCGCTATAGGTCCATTCGTTGAATTTATCTAAGAAAAAGGAAGCCAATCCAACAGGAGAATCTGTAAGTCCGTAACCTAAAGTCTGAGGACGTGTTACCATCATTCCGGCATATCCGCCGCCTCTTGTGTATAGTTTGTTAAGGGAAACAAATGCTGCTTTTTCTTTAACCGATAATCCTTCAGGAGCCGGATCTCCGTCTTTTAAAGCTTTAGCAATATCAGCAGGGACTGTAGCCGGCATATTTACGTGAATTCCCAACAATCCTTCTGGAGCCTGACGCGCCATTGCATCTGCAATTACAGACCCCCAATCGCCACCTTGTGATACATAATTTTTATATCCCAAACGTTTCATTAAAATATCCCAGGCATTTCCAATTTTTTCCGGTCCCCAACCTGTTCCGGTAGGTTTTTCAGAAAAACCGTAACCTGGCATTGACGGAATCACAAGATCAAAAGCATCTTCAGCTTTTCCTCCGTAAGCAGTTGGATCTGTCAAGGGGCCTATTACTTTTAAAAGTTCGAAGAAAGATCCTGGCCAACCATGAGTAATTACTAATGGTAAGGCATTTTTATGTTTTGATTTGATATGAATAAACTGAATATCTAATCCGTCGATATTGGTTACAAACTGAGGTAATGCATTTAATTTTGCTTCTGTTTTACGCCAGTCGTAAGTCGTTCCCCAATATTTTACAAGCCCTTGAATTTGTTGCAGTTTAACTCCTTGTGATTGGTCTGTAACGGTTTCTTTATCCGGCCATCTTGTTGCGTTTACACGAGTACGAAGATCTGTTAAGGCTTCTTTCGAAATACTAATATGATACGGACGAATTGCTTCTGAATCTGCTTTAGTTTGTTTTGTCTGTCCAAAGCTTGTTGCTGCGATCAGCATAAAGGTTCCTGTTGCAATGGCGTTTAGGAAGCTGCTTTTTTTTGTTTGAATTGTTTCCATTTTGATTATAAATTTTGTTATTGTGATTAATTTCTTCGTCAAAAGTATATCGACAATACGCGGTTTAAAATCAGTAAATAGTCTAAACGGACGAAGTTGAACGCGAAACGGACATTGCCGAAGTTGAAGATTTTTGTTTCATGCAGATTGTACAGATTTAATTTGGGATAGTTATCAGCGTACATCTGCCCGGATCTTTTTAAATCTGCGAGAAAAAATTAAAAAGTACCGGCATAAAAAAAGCCCAATCTATACAATCAGGCTTTGGTCACTTTATATTTGAATTAAATTATCCTCTCAAATCATCAAAATAATTCGTTGTTTCTTCAATCAAAGAATGCATTAATTCTTTGGCTTTGGTATGTTTTAAAATCGGCGCGATTTGTCCGCCCCAAAATAAAATCATATCCCATTTTTGCTGATCAAGAGCTGCTTTTCGTAAAGGCGATATTAATGTCGTCTGTAACGGAAACGGCAGCACATCTTTTTCCTTGCCTGAAATTTCTTTGGCAATTCTGCTTGTTAAACCCCGGCCTAAACGCCCTGTGTAAGCACGTGATAAAGTAGTATATTTTGCTGCATCAGAGAATAACATTTCTCTATGAATTGGTAATGCATTCGATTCATCAGTGGCAAGAAATGCAGTTCCTATCTGCGCTGCACTTGCTCCTAAGGCTAATGCTGCAGCGACGCCTTTTCCGTTGGCAATCCCTCCCGCTGCGATAATAGGAGTTTTTACTTTTTCGCGAATGAGTTGCAGTAATACAAAAGTTCCAGTTAAGGATGATTCGGCGGAAGCCAAAAAAGAAGGTCGGTGCCCGCCTGCTTCAAAACCTGAAGCTATGATCATATCTACACCTGAATTTTCCAGAAAAATAGCTTCATCTAAAGTTGTTGCTGCTCCAACGGTTACAATTCCTGCTCTTTTACATTGTTCTAAAACATCTTCAGAAAGTGCTCCAAACATAAAACTGAATACTTTAGGTTTTATATCTAATATTACCTGCAACTGATTTTCAAATCGGGACTGAAACGGAGCCGGTTTTTCCGGTAATGGAATACCAACTTCATCAAAATAAGTCTTAAATAATGCGGCTGTTTTATCGTACTGATCATCTGATAAACCAGATTGCGGAATATCATGATCAGAAACCCAAAGATTGATATTATATGGTTTATTGGTTGCTGCTTTTAATTGTTTGTCGGTCTCATAAATTTCCTGAGGAGACATGGTATAAGCGCCGTATCCGCCAAGTCCGCCAGCATTTGAGACTGCGGCTGTTAATTCTACCGTTGATAAATTACCACCAAATGGTCCCTGCATTATTGGATAATCAATACCTAATAATTGTGTAGCTTTTGTATTGTACCACATTGCTGTCTTCTTTAAAGTTTATTCGCTTGTATCGGTCAGCATTTTATTGACGATAAGCCATTTTCCGTTAATCTTATGGAAAGATAAAAAATCCCGATAATTAAAATCGTACATTTTAACATTAATTTCGGCCGTAGCAATTGAATTTACTACAGAAATCTTCAAAATTTCGCCTTTGAAAGGTTTTCCGGAATCTTTCGGGCTTTGTCTGCTTTTTACCCCACTTAAATAAAGATCTACTGTTTTAAAATAAGGCTGCCCTTTTATATCTCCAAAAAGTAAGGCACTTTCATGAAAGATACTTCCTAAACGTCTTTCGTCTCCTTCGTAAATTCCTTTAAAATAATAATTTTCTAATGCATCAGTTATCGCTGATACGTCGGCCTGATTTTCCATTTTAATGTTATTTTGAGCTTTTATGCCCTGCAAAGTACAGAGCGTAAAAGCAATTAATAAAATAGTTTTCATTTAATTATAAGTTGTGTCCCGCACCTTTACCGCCATCAACATTGATGATAGAACCGGTAATAAAACTGCTTTTTGCAACGGTGTACACCATTTCGGCTACGTCATCGACTTCTCCTACTCTGTTCAAAAGATGCAATCCGGCACTTTGATCTGATTTGTCTCCGTGCATTGGCGTACGGATAACACCCGGAGCAACGGTATTGACACGAATGTTTTGTTTGCCAAATTCTGCTGCTAACTGAATCGTTAAAGCATGAATGGCGCCTTTACTTGAAACAGGAGCCGAAGCCGGCCATCCGCCCAATCCGTGATTTACTAACGGTGTCCCTATGTTGATTACAACTCCATCTCGTTGTTTCAGCATTTGCGGAATAACAGATTGTGTAGTGAAATAAGTTCCTTTTAGGTTGGTTGTCAAAAATTTATCCAAATAAGCTTCGTCAACTTCTAAGAATGGTTTGCTGTCGAAAATTCCGGCATTGTTGACCAATACATCTACAGAACCAAATTTTTCTAAAGCAATTTTTACCAGTTGTTCTCCGGTTTGTTTGTTGCTTACATCTCCGGCAAACATTGCCAGATTATCTCCTGCCCCAAATTCGTTGTAAGCACTTTCTAATGCTGTTGGAGTTAGTGAATTAATTACAACATTATCCCCTCTGTCCAAGAAGTATTTGGCAATTCCTTTTCCGATACCGGAAGCTGCTCCGGTAACGATTATCGTTTGTTTTTTCATGATATTTATTTTTTATCGGCTGTAATGCCTTTTTCTCTTAATACTGAAACTTGTTCTCCGGCATAACCCCAATCGTCGAGTTCGATTTCCTGAATGACAACGTGAGTTAAATGCGGATCTTTGTTCAATACATCGGTAATCAAATTGGTGATTCCGCTGATTAATTGCTGTTTTTGCCCGCGGGTAACACCTTCGCGGGTCAATTCTAGTTTTACGTAAGGCATGGTTTTAGTTTTTAGAAACTTCGGCTTTGATAGTAAAATCTAAATCAAAGTCGTTGTAGATTAATGTATCGCCTAAATCTTTGAAGAAGTTTCCTGAACGGAATCTGATATCGTATTTGGTACGATCAATAACCAATTTACCTGTAAGTGAAAGTTTGTTTTCATTACTTTCTACTTCGGTTTCAAAACCTGTTAGGTGCGTAATGTCTTTTATCGTAAGATTTCCTTCGAGATAATATTTACCATTTGAAATTTCTTTTCCGGAAAGGATCTCAAATGTTGCGCTTGGGAATTTTTCGATCGAGAAAAAATCATCCGAAGCCAAATGTCCTGCAAATTGCGCATTTGTATCGGGATCTGTAACATCCAGAATTTTTATTGAGGCGGTATTGATGATAATATTTCCACCATTTATTTTTCCGTCACTCAAAATAAAATGACCTTCTTTGATACCAATTGTACCATTATGTGCACCGGTAACTTTTCTGCCAGTCCAATCGATTTGGCTGTTTGCGCTTACGATATTAAAATTTGTTGTTTCCATTTTTATTGTATTTAAAAGTACAGTACAAAGGAACGGCGGGTATAAAAATTGGTTACGTGATGTAGATCACAATTTCTTTTGAGGTTAAGAAGGCGTAAAGGTTAAGAGGGACAAAGGTTTTTGTTTTGCGTTTTATTTTTAATCGCGAAAAGGTTCAAAGTTTTTTGTTTCACGCAGATTTTAAAGAGATTTAAGCAGATAAACGCAGATGTTTTTAAGACCATACTTGCTATAATTGCGTAGAGTCAAAAAGTTCTTTTGATTTTTTATCCTCATTTTTGTCATCCCGAGGAACGAGGACACGAGCGATAGCGAACTGGCGAAGCAATCTTCGCAAGAAACTAACGCAAAGTACTTTCATAAATTGTCGAGCTACTTGTGGAGATCCCTCGTTCCTCGGGATGACAAACTACCGGGGAAACTGGGAATTAAAAACAAATTAAAAAATCATTTTAATCCTTGCAATCTGTGGCAAAAAACTTTTATGAATTATATAACCTACTCAAAGTTTCTCTTGAAACGCCCAAATAAGCAGCGATTAAATGCTTGGGAACTAAATTATAAAGTTGTGGATATAATGCCAGAAGTTCTTCGTAACGGGTTTTGACATTGTTATTCATGAAAGATAGAAGTCGCTTTTGGGAAGCGATATATCCTTTGTTGGTTCTCCAACGGAAAAAATGTTCGATTTGATGAAATTCAGCACATAATTTTTCGCGGTCGCTGTTGGAAAGGCAAAGCAATTCGACATCAGAGATGCAATCTACATTTATGGTTGCAGGAGTCTGGTTGTATAAGGCGGTGTAATCTGAAGTCCACCAGGTGGGCATTGCGAATTGCAGAATATACATTTTGATTTCGTCATTGATAAAAAAAGCTTTAAGGCAACCGGAAATTACAAAATACTCGCAATCGACTTTGTCACCTTCTCTGATAATGGTCTGTCCTTTTTTGAACGATAAGGGTTTAAAATGCGAAAAGAAATAATCGAATTGTTCATCTGTCAACGAAGCGGTTTTGGCGATGTGTTGCTGGAGGATTTCTTTGGATTCCATATAAGAGGTTCAAAGGTTCAGAGTGACAAAGGTACAAAGGTTTCTTTTAAAGGTCAAGGATAATTGTAGAGGCGCACAGCAGTGCGTCTCCTGGTAAGGCATAATAATCTCGAAAAGGTTCAGAGGGACAAAGGGACAAAGGTTTTTTTTAAAGGTCAAGGATAATTGTAGAGGCGCACAGCAGTGCGTTTCCTGGTAAGGCATAATAATCTCGAAAAGATTCAGAGGCATCTATATTTCTTATGAAAACTAGTTCCTAGCCCTGATTGAAGTGAAAATCCTTTTTATTTTTTCTTTAAAAATAAAAAGATTGAAGCGGAAAGCAGGAATAAGCTCCTCATAAAAAATAAATTCCAATTCCGAAACTTCGTCATAAATTCCAAATTCCAAATGAAAAGTCTTTAATAACTATGTTATTGTATGATGATTATGGTTTTGTGATAAATAAAAAATCAGGGAACAATATTATAAATGTCGTCCCTGATTTTTTCATCTGTTTAAAATAAATTAAGAAAAACTATCTTCTTCCTCTAAATCCGCCGCCGCCTCTAAAATTACCACCGCCTAAACGGTTTCCTTCTCTTTGGAAATTTTGAAAATTACGGGTTTGCGATTCTCCGCGATCTCTGGATAATGCCGAGCGGTCAAGGTCGTTTGTAATCTCAGGACGGCCAGCTTCTCCTAATGGTTTATCTCGTTGCCCGAGAGTTTGATTGGCTTTAGGGAAATTATCGCGCTGGATTCCATCGCCTAAACGGGTTTCACCTCCAAGATTTTGCGACGGTTTTGGCAAATTATCACGTTTAATTCCTTCGCCGGCACGTGTTGCTCCCCCAAGTGGCTGATTGGGTTTATTGCGCTCAATGGCTGAACCGGTGTTTTTGGTCGAACCGAGTTTACCGGCTTGAGTCCAGCCTCCGTTGCCATTGTTGTAGTGACTCCAACTTCCGTTAGCATCTCTTTTGTAAACATGTCCGTCGTGTCCGGCATATAAATTATTGTTGGTATGAATGGTTGTTCCTCCTCCTCTGCGGTGCGTAATTACGCCTTCTTTACCTCCGGAAGTTTCGTAACCAATTGCGGTACCACGTCTCGTAGTAACATGTCCGGATTGTACCCATTGACGCCCATTTGTAGCTGCTGAGTGTCCCCATTGTGCATACGCGTTATGTCCCTGATTGGTTCTGGCGTAGTTTCCTGTCCATGGATTATAAGAACTTGCTGCTGTACGACCACCATACCAGCCTTGTACACTTGCTGAACGTCCGTATCTTCCTGTTGCAGGATTATACCAGGCTGATGTTCCTGCAGCGCCGTAAGGTCCGTAAGCACTTCTTCCCGCTGCCCAGCCACCTGTCCACGGATTATAAACTGCTCCGCCTCCGTATGTATAAGGCCAAGGGCGATAAATTGGATATAAACCTCCATAATATACATATGGCGGGTAGTAATATCCTGTACCGTAAGTTAATATAGCGCCTACAGTAGCACCAATAATAAAAGCACCAAAATAACCGGCTGTTGTACTGCTTGATACGGTTGTATCGGTTGTGGTTTGCGTTACATACGTTACATTATATACAGGAGAACTTGGCGGTATGGTATAAATTTCTTTAGGAACGGAATCAGCTGTTTTCCAGGGGCCGTTTGGGCTGGTTGACATGAACCAGACTGCCTGAAAACATAAGTAATATAAATCGCCTACTTTTATTACCTTGTCCTGAGTGTTGCTTGCATATTGCATTTTGGTTCCTTCAATAGGTTTAAACTGAGGCGTTCCGTCGTAGGTCACTTTGGCTTTAGCTTCCGCATCGGATTTGTTTATAATGGCTGTTGTAGGGACCTGAGATAACATAACGGCATCCTGAGCTTCCTGAGTTCCAGGCACAGATGCTAATACATTTGCTCTTGGAGAATCTTTAGGAATTTTGGCAAAATCAGCCGGAAGGTTGTTTCCTGCATACGTCCAGGGTCCTGTTAATGCTGCAGATTTAAACCATCTTCCGGATAACAATACATAATACTGCCCGTTGTCTTCACTGGCAAAAATATCATTTTCGGTATTGTCGATGTATAACAGTTTGGTTCCTTCTATTTTAATGAATTTTGGGTTTCCGTTTATGGCAATTAATTCCGCAGGTTTGCTGCTGTAGAAAACCTGTGGAGCCGTACCTCCCGATGGTGGCGGAATCATTTTTTTTACATCATCAAAATTTTGACCAGATGGAAGATTACTCAAACCAGAAGGCAGTTTGGTGGTTTTTACCCATTTCCCATCGAGTGTTTTTGAAGTAACCCAGACATTGTCTGCCAGCAAATAATAATCTTTTGTGGTTTTATCAAAAAACAAATCCCAGTTGGTATTGACTACATATTGAATATCTGTTTTTTCTACCGGTACCAAAACAGGCTCTCCCTGTACAATAAGTAAAATCGCGGGATTTGTACTGTAAAAAATTGCAGGCGGATCATTTTTACCGGCAATTCCTTTAGAAGGAGTTTTGGTTTGGCTTAAATCTGCCAGAATACGGTCTACCGAAACAGGATCGCCGCCTTTAGGAAGTGTCTCTTTGAAAAGCTTTTCCATTTCAGGAACTTTTTTTTCATCAAGAGCCGGAAATCTGACATCGGTTACCTGAACATTTTTAAAAAACACGTTGTGGTTATCTTTGTCTACTAATGTCTCGGCTTTTAAAGAAGCTACACCCAAAACTTGCTTGCCGTCTTTTGGAGTCAGCGAAAAAGCCAGTCTGGCTGTAATTTCTTTATAATCTTTCCAATCATCAACCTGAGGCTGATAATAAACCAATTTTGTGCCATTGTTTGATGTTTCACGTGGCCAGCCATCATCGGTAAGTGAATCAGAGGCAGCAGACTGAACGGTATCTGAAGCAGATTGGTCTTGTTTTTTATCTTTCTTGCATGAGAAAAAAATTGAACTAACACAGAGTACAATTATTAGAAAAGCCTTTTTCATAAATTAAAAAATTAGATTACTATTTATTGAAAAATCATTTTTATCGAGATCTCGTAAAAAATGTAGTCTAAAATTAAGTTTACGCAAATTATAAATCTAATAATCAGTCGTTTCGTTTGTTTCAAATTCTAATTTGAAACCAAAAAAATAAATAAAACCGGATTAGGGAGTTAAATTCCAATCCCGAAGCCTCGGGATTGTACCTTAAAAAAAACCTTTGTCCCTCATAGGAAACCTTAGGCTAAAACCATCCCTCCATCCATAATAAAATCGGCTCCGGTAATGAATTTTGCAGCGTCGCTGGTTAAGTAAGCAACCATTTTAGCCACATCTTCGGAAGCTCCCATTTGTTTTAGAGGAACTTTTTCGATCACAACATCCATAATAGATTTTACGGTAGTTGTATCTAAACCGACCTTATTCATAACTTCTGTTTCTGTTGGACCCGGACTTACTGAATTTACTCTGATTTTTCTTGGCGCCAATTCCAATGCTGCAGATCTCATAACGGAATTAAGGGCTGTTTTACTCGAAGAATAAATCGATGATCCCGGACCTGGCATGCTTGCAGTGTTTGAAGAAAGAAATACAACCGATGCTTCATCTGTCAGGATTGGGATAAATTTACTTAGAGTGAAATAAGCGCCTTTGAAGTTGACATTTATAATGCTGTCAAATAATTCTTCTGTGGCTTGTTCAATGTTTCCTAATCCGGCAATTCCGGCATTGATAAAGAGAATATCAACCTGACCGAAATCTTCTTTTACTTTTGATGCCAGATTTTCGATATCCAAAACACTGGACTGATCGGCAACAATGGCTGTTACTCCCAATTCTAAAGCTGCTTTTTCAATTGCTTCTTTTCTTCTTCCGGTAATGATTACAGTTGCACCTTGTTCTTTTAATTGTTTGGCTGTTGCGTAACCTATACCGCTGTTTCCACCTGTTATTACAGCTACTTTATTTTTTAAATTGTCCATTTTTTATGTTTTTAAATTAATGGTACAAATTTAGATGGGAAAACATATTGCTTTTTAAGAGGTATCACTGAGTATACTGAAATATTTTTTTACCATATAAGTCATAATAAGTTCATTTAAAAGTTGGAACGTTAACAAAGAAAGTACTTACAATTTCTTACATGGCTTAAAACATTCAAATTCAAACTATCTTATAATTTTTATATCACTAATATGTTAAAAAAGTTTGTTTTTATATCTTAGTCTAAAAATTGTTATGGAAAGAAATCAGAAAGAAGAAGTTCAGGCACTTCAGGATACTATATATGTTTTGGGAGGAAAGTGGAAATTGCCTATCATCAATTCGATCTGTAACGGAAACCATCGATTTAAGGAAATTCAGCAGAGTATTCCGGGAATTACTTCGCGCATGCTTTCAAAAGAACTTAAAGATATGGAACTCAATAATCTCGTAAAAAGAACCGAAGATCGTGATGCTAAAGTCGCTATTCTTTATGAATCTACACCTTATTGTCAATCGTTTGGACCTATTATAACCGAAATGATCAATTGGGGAATTTCGCATAGGAAACACATTGGAAAGGTAAATTCAAAAAAATAAATTTTTAAATTCCAATTTAGAAGAAACTTCTCCCGATAGCTTTTTTGCTGGCTCAAGACAACAATAAGAAAAAAACTTTGAACCTTTGACGCTATGAACCTTTGTAACTATTCCAAGCTTTTCAGCTGCAATGCTCTTTGCAAGAAACTTTGGTGCTTTATTTTGTTTTCGGCTTCATTGATTGCCTGAAGTAAATTGTTTTGATTATCGGCAATTTCTTTAAGAACGCTCGACATTACATCCCAAACAGGTTTCATTTTTACAATTAATTCCTGTCCTTTTGGTGTGAGGGAAATCAATCTTTTGCGCTCATCGACTTTGTCTTTTTTCGAACGGATTATTTTTTGTTTTTCGAGTTCTTTGAGCAGGCTAATGGTCGAAGGATGCGTATAACCTATCTCATTTGCAATTTCTACAACACTCAAAACTTCTTTATGATGTAAGGTATAAATGACCGGAAACCACTTAGGTTCAAAATCAATTCCGTATGATTTATAAAATAATGCACCGTCTTTACGCAATTGCTCGCTCAAACGCTGCAATCGTGTCGAAATGGCTAAAATTCCTGATTCATCTATAATATTCATCCTTACTTTTTTAATTTTAAATGACAAAATACATTGTCGGCACTCATAACAGGAAATGTTGCTGGAAGTGATTCTTTTTCTATTCGTATAAAATGATTTCTTTCATAAAAACGTAAAGCTGCTTCGAGTACTGTTATCGTTCCCAAATATAAATCATCAATTTGACTTGATGCACAATAATCGAGTAAAGTGTCTAATAATTTTTGGGCAATCGAAAACTCTTTTCCACGAAATTCTTTCTTTACAAACATTTTTCTGATTGCAGCTTCGCTATCACTAAATTTTATTAAAGCAATAGTTCCGACTAGTTCATCATTTACAAAAGCTCCCCAAAAATGACCACCCCCATTATAATAGAAGTTTTTTATGTTTAATAAATCAGGTTGGTCTTCGATGGTAATCGGGACATTAAATTCCTTTTGCTGAATGTTTAAAATTAGATCAACAACCTCATTGGAGAATTTGTTTTCGATAGGAATAATTTGTGGTTTCATGATTGGAAAATTTACTTTACAAAACTACGTAGTTAAATACATAAATAAAAGTATTTGTTTAAAAATTCCTTATTTATTTTTGTTTCACGCAGAATTAAAAAAGATTTAAGCTGATGTCGCAGATTATTTTATTCTGCTTAATTAATTTAAAAATCTTTTTAGAATCAGCTTGAATTTGCGAAATCTGCGTGAAATGAAAAACTTTATTTGTTTGGAAAATGCCACACATTAAAGGATTAAAATGATTTTTTCACGCAGATTTAAAAAAGATTTAAGCTGATGCTGTAGATTATTTTCTGCTTAATTAATTTAAAAATCTTTTTAGAATCTGCGTGAATCTGCATGAAATGAAAAAAACTTTGTGCCTTTGTGCCTTTGTGGCAAACTTCAAGCTAAAGTCAAATGTGAAACTTATCACAAAAAATTAAAAAGATTTGCATATATGACCAATCGGTCATATATTTGTACCCGTAAATGAAAACAATCATGACAAAGGGAGAAGAAACCAGACAATTCATTATCGAGAAAGCAGCCCCAATATTTAATACAAAGGGGATTGCTGCAACTGCTATGAGTGATATTATGGAGGCTACCAAATTGTCTAAAGGAAGCATGTACGTTCATTTTGAAAATAAAGATGTACTAGCCAACGCTGCTGTAGATCATAATATGAAAATATTGGGTGATAAACTTTTATTGGCAGTTAGTAAAAGTAAAACTGCCAAAGAAGAGCTTTTTGCTTATATAGATTTCTTTAGTAATGCTGTAAATCCACCTCTTGTGGGAGGATGTCCTTTATTGAATTTTGGAACAGAGGCTGATGATACCAACCCTGTTGTAAAAGAAAAAATAAATAAAGGCTGCAATCTGAATCAGGAATTATTGGCTGGTAGTATCAGCAAAGGAATTGCCAACGGAGAATTTAATCCAGAGTGGAATGCCGAAGAGTTTGCAATAGTTATGTTTGCCATGATGGAAGGCGGTCATCTCATTTCAAGAATGTCAGGCAATAACGATAAGATGAAAATCATAACCAAAACCCTAAAAAAAATAATAGAGGAAAACACTCTCTAATTTTTTTTTACCTAAAATATGACCGATCAGTCATAATTTAAAATTAATAACAATTACACAAATATCAATTCACAATTTATAATCAACAATTAATAATTTAAACATCATGTCAAAAACAATTTTAATTTCAGGAGCTTCAAAAGGATTTGGAAAAGCCTGGGCAGAAGCATTTTTAGCAAAAGGATACAAGGTAGCTGCAACAGCCAGAAATATTGATACCCTAGCCGATTTAAAAGCACAATACGGAGAGGCTATTTTACCTCTTACTTTAGACGTAAACAAACGCGAAGATTCGTTTGCAGTGGTAGAAAAAGTACAACAACACTTTGGTACAATCGATATCCTGATCAATAATGCAGGTTATGCTTTGAACGGTGCTGTAGAAGAAGCTAGCGAAACAGAAGCAAGAGCACAATTTGAAACTAACTTTTTTGGAACTTTATGGTTAACTCAGGCAGTTTTACCTATTATGAGAAGTCAAAAAAGCGGTCATATCATACAAGTTTCTTCTATCTTAGGAATTGCCACTTTACCTAATTTGGGTCTTTATAATGCTTCTAAATTTGCTGTAGAAGGTCTTACTGAAACTTTGTCTCAGGAAGTAAAACAATTCGGGATTAATGTAACTCTGGTTGAACCAAACGGCTACTTTACAGACATTTGGGGTAACGGATTCAATAGCAAAAGTATTGACGCTTACGACGGAATTAAAAAAGCAATAAAAGAAGGACATGATCCTGACACTTTTGGACAAACAAGTGCTACTGTACCGGCAATTGTTAAATTGGTTGAAGCTGAAAATCCTCCCCTACGCCTATTTTTAGGAAAAGTAGCATTGCCACTTGCAAAACAAGTTTACGCACAAAAATTAGCAACCTGGGAAGAATGGGCTGATGTTTCTGTGGCGGCCCACGGTTAATTTAAAATTTTTATTATAACTAAAACCTCCAAAATCTATGACTTTGGAGGTTTTAAATTTTATAACTTATTCGTATTTGAGGTATTGCAGAACATCAATTTTAGTGGCCTGATAAGCTCTTGTCAGTACAACTATCAGTGTTAAGATTAGTAAAGCAGCAAACCCAATTAAAAACGGATAAACAGAAATCGTTATCCTGTACGCAAAATTCTCTAACCATTTATTTAATAGATAATAAGCAGGAAAAAGCGAGATTATAAAACCTATTATACTAAAAATAACATATTGTTTACAAAGTTCTTTTAATAAAACATTGGTTTCTGCGCCCAGTGTTTTTCGAATGGCAATTTCTTTCATACGTCTTTCTATAGAGTACGAAGCGAGCGCAAATAACCCAATAAGTGCGATTACAATAACAATAATATTCAATAAAGAGAAAAGATTTTTTTGTTTTACATAACTGCTGTAAGACCTTTTATATTCTTTATCTACAAAATCATATAAAAACGGATATTCTGTGTCTACTTTTTTAGTCCAGAGATCTTCTATATCAGCTATAGTTTGCTGCATGGTTTTAGGATCTGCCGTAACATAAATATTGTTCAAAATTCCTGAAAACCAGGGAACAGTTTTAAAATGGAAAAAAGACATTGGAGGTATTGGATCTCCCGGATTTCCTATGTTAAAATCTTTTACTACCCCAACGATAATCGCATCTTGTCCGTTCCAGTGCAGTTTTTTGCCAATTGGATTCTTTTCATTTAATAATTTCAGGGCAGTTTCATTAATCAGCATCGAAGTAATAGTGTCCTGCGCAAATTTCGGACTCAAATAGCGTCCTTTTACGATTTTTATTTTCATCATTTCCAGCAGGCCAAAATCTATTGGCACATTGCTTCCGTCAATATTCAAATCTTTATAATGATACGATATTACCGATTTTACCCCGTTTCCAAAAACAAAACCACCTCCTGCAACTTGCTGTACTCCCTTTATGTGTTTCAATTGGTTTTGAATAATACTATAGCGTTCTAAACGGTCTTTATTGGTTATTCCGTCGCCATAAATATTTCGGTATGAAATATTTAGAACTTGTTTTCCGTTAAAACCTAACTCTTTTGAGTTCATAAGGTCTATTTGCTCATACACGATATAAGATCCCACAATAAAAAAAGCCGCTACAGCAAATTGAAAAATAAGCATCCCGTTTCTAAGCCATACACCGCTTTTGCTTCGTCCGAAATTTCCTTTCAAAACTTTTAGCGGCTCAAAATTAGACACATAAACAGCCGGAAATATTCCTGCCAGTATTACGATTACAATAAATATACCCACCAACTGCAAATAGAACTGACTGCTTTGCAATACAAGTGTTTTTTCTAAAAAAGCATTATAATAAGGCAAAGAAAGTTCGACAATAACAAGCGATATCAAAATAGAAAACAATGAAATTAGAGCTGTTTCAAAAATAAACTGCTTAATTATGTCTGATTTTGAAGCTCCTATAATTTTACGCACTCCCACTTCTTTTGCTCTCTTTACCGCATTTGCCGTAGCTGAGTTAACATAATTTACAATAGAGAGGATTAGAATCAAGACAGACAATCCAACCATGATAAGTAAAAACTGAAGATTGCCTTTTGCTTCTACCACACTACCGGTTTTTGTATGTAATCGAATAGATGATAATGACTCTAAACCAGGTTTTACCTGACCATATTTCTTAATATATTCTTCAGGTGTAATACCCTGATCCTTTGCAAAAAGAGATGTCATCTTTTCAAAGTAAATTTTTTGTAGATTTTGAATTACTTGTTGCTGGCTATCAGGATTTTTTAATTTTAATAACAGGACAAATTGAAAATTACCCCATTGCTGAATGGTTTCTTTTAATACTGCATCCATAAAATTAACCACGCACGAAGGATTATAAAGTGATTTTTTATCGAGTTTATAAACGCCTCTTACTATTAGATTTTTACCCTGCAGCACGATTTGTTTGCCTAGAGCAGGTTGGTTTCCAAAAAGCTGAACGGCCAAATCCTGCGACAAACAAATACTGTTTACATCCGGTAATGCGTTTTTCGAACTTCCTTCAATAAATTGATAAGGAAAATAATCAAAGAAGTTTTTTTGTGCAGAAATTATTCTGTCAGACTGAACTTTTTTACTATTAAAATGAATAATATCATTATCATAGTTACCGTTTAAATAACAATAAGATGCTACCTCAGGACCTGCCTCTTTTATTGCAGATCCTATTGGTGCTGAACTTGAAGCCCAATAGGTAGTCGCATCCATTTGATTGGCGACTAAGAATATATTGTCTTTATTAGGATTCCATTGGTCATAACTTTGCTCGTCATTCCAGTACAAAATGGCGAAAATTAAACCTGCAATTGCAATGCTCAAACCTAAAACATTCAGGGCTGTAAAAACCTTGTTGTTCCTGATATGATAAATAAATATGTTGATCCAGTTTTTTAGCATGATTTAGTTTATTGAATTAGTTACTAAAACATCTACATTTCTATGGTTTATTTTCTCCGAAAGTATGATTCCGTCTTTCATTAAAATTGTTTTTTGTGAAAACGAAGCATCATAATCAGAGTGCGTAACCATCAAAATTGTGGCTCCGCTCGCATGAAGATCCGTTAATAACTCCATAACCTCATTTCCGTTTTTACTGTCCAGATTTCCTGTAGGCTCATCGGCAAGAATAATTTTTGGATCATTGATCAAAGCTCTTGCAACCGCTACACGCTGTTGTTGCCCTCCCGAAAGCTGTTGCGGATAATGTTTCAAACGATGCGAAATACCTAATATGTCGGCAATATCCTCTACTTTTTTCTTTCTGTCTGATGACGGAACATTATTGTAAATCAGTGGTAATTCGATATTATCATAAACCGATAATTCATCTATTAAATTAAAATTCTGAAATATAAAACCAATGTTTTCCTTTCTGGCTTTCGACTTTAGTTTCTCTTTCAGTCCAGTCATTTCCTGCCCCAGCAATTCGTAACTTCCGCCAGAAGCACTGTCAAGTAATCCGATGATATTGAGTAAAGTCGATTTTCCGCTTCCGGACGGCCCCATAATCGATACAAAATCGCCTTCGTTTATGGTTAATGAAATTTCGCTTAAAGCTTTTGTTTCTACTTCTTCGGTTCTAAAAATTTTAGAAAGCTTTTTAATTCTGATCATACTAATTAGATTTTTGATGTTTGTTTTTCTTACTGAGAATTGTATTGCCGAAGTAAAAAACAGATCCTAAATTAAGATAATTGATAACATAATTTATAAATATCTATTTTTGTTACATTTACCAGCAATAATGATTCTCATACTTGATGATTTCCTAATCTAAATGTGATTTTCGTGCCAAAAATTTAAGATTTGTAACTATCTAATTTTTAAATTTTTATTTTTTTACAGCAACTTAAACTGTCCATTATTGGACAGCTTTCGTCCAAAACCGAACAAAAATGAAAAAGACCAATGCCTCAATTTTAATCATCGACGATCAGGAAGACATTCTTTTTGCGTCGAAAGTGTACCTGAAAAAGTATTTTGAAGACATTTATACACTCAATAATCCAAAAAATATTGTCGAATTATTGTCGAAAAATAGCATTGATGTCGTTTTGCTCGACATGAATTATCGAATAGGTTTTGAAGACGGACGAGAAGGTTTGTATTTATTGAAAGAAATAAAAACACTTTCGCCCAAAACCGTGGTCATTTTAATGACTGCTTTTGGTAAAGTCGAAACGGCAGTTGAAGGTTTAAAAAATGGCGCTTTTGATTATATCTTAAAACCGTGGGAGAATAAAAAATTGCTGGAATCTGTAAAACAAGCTGTTGATAAATCGCGCAAGGAACAAAAAAAGAACAAGGATATTCAAATAGAAGATAATTTCTTTATTGGTACTTCAGAAATTATAAAAAAGGCTTATTCACTAGCAGATAAAGTAGCTAAAACTGATGCTAATGTTTTGATTTTGGGAGAAAACGGAACCGGAAAATTTGTTCTGGCACATCATATCTACAAACAATCTGAAAGAAAAAACAATCCTTTTATCGCGGTAGATTTAGGATCTTTAAATGCTAATATTTTCGAAAGCGAATTGTTTGGTTATGCAAAAGGTGCTTTTACCGATGCCAAAACAGATACTCCCGGACGCTTTGAAATGGCACAAAACGGCACTATTTTTCTGGATGAAATTGGCAATGTTCCGCTGCATTTACAATCTAAATTGCTTCAGGTAATACAAACCAAAACCGTAACCCGGCTAGGAGAAACAAAAGCAAGACCTTTAAATGTACGCATTATTACGGCAACTAACTTAAATCTAAAATTAGAAGTTGCAGATAAAAATTTCCGTGAAGATTTGTATTACCGTATTAATACCATGGAAATCGTTTTGCCTCCGTTAAGGGAACGCAACGAAGATAAAATTCCTCTCGCCGAATATCTATTAGATAAAATGATCGAAAAATACCATCGTGATGAAATTACTTTTGATAAAAAAGTGTTGGAACAAATCGAAAAACACGCGTGGAACGGAAACATCCGAGAAATGGAAAATAAGATCGAACGTGCCGTTATTCTTTGTGAAAACAATAAAATTACGGTTGCTGATTTAGATCTGGAAACCATAACTGCATACGAAGAAAACCCGGAAGATAGTCAGCTTTCTTCTGTTGAAAAAGCAGCTGTCGAAAAGGCATTACTCAAAAACAATAATAATATCAGCAAAACTGCCGAAGAATTAGGCTTGTCAAGAGGTTCTCTGTACCGTCGTTTAGAAAAATATAATATCAACATCAAAACCGATGGTTTCTAATTTATTTTAACGCATAGAGATCGTGTTCTATAGTACTGAAAGGCGTTTCTCTAAAAACAAATCACATAGCGATGAGAAAAATTATGGTTTCAAAAACTTTAATTCTAAAATTTTAATTCTTAAAATATGTTTCGATCCTTACCAACTTACACACTATTATTTCTGAGATTAATTATAATTGTCGCAGCGATCGAAGTTTCTATTTTGTTTTTTAAAAAAGAGCTCTTGTTTACCGGCATATTCGGACTTTTTATTGTTTTTCTATTAATTAGAGAAATGTATTTTTATGTTCGAAATTTCATCTTGCTTTATAATAAAACAATCACTTCTATATTGCAAAATGATTTTAGTTCTGACTTTTCAAAACATAAATTCAATACAAATTATACTGATTTATTTCATTTATACGACACTTTAAAAAGCAAGCAAAACGAACAGATTTCGAGAGATATCATCTACCGTTCTATCTTAAATAACATCGAAACCGGAATTATAATTCTGCAAAAGCAAGATCAGGATTGGAACATTTTTTTGATGAATGATTATTTTTCGACGCATTTTGATGTACCTAAAGTATCGAAATGGAAATACCTTAAAAACCAATTACCTGCATTGTGCGAAATTATCGAACAAGATGATTTTCAGGAAACAAAGACATCAATAGAAATTAGCGTTAACGAACAAAATAAGCAGACATTTGTTTTGCAGGCCTCGAGAACAGAAATTTTCGAATTGAATTACTTTATTGTTTTATTGGATTCGATTCAGAATGTAGTCGAGAAAAAAGAGAAAGAAGCCTGGGTAAATTTGATGAAAGTAATCTCGCATGAGCTTTTAAACTCCATTACCCCTATTCGTTCTATTTGCCAGAATCTACAAGATTTGGTCGAACAGGATTCCTTGTCAGATGAAGATCTTGAAGATGTAAAGAATAGCGTCGAAACTATGTTAAGACGAAGTGATCATTTGCAAAAATTTGTAGAAGGATATCGAAAACTGGCCATGTTGCCTTCTCCTAAAAAAGAAAAAGTAGAATTGCAGGATGTAATAAATAATTGCATTCTGACTATGAATCCGTTATTCAAAGAAAAAAATATTGAACTTCTCAACACCATTTCTTTTAAACGTTATATCAATATCGATTCCCAGCAAATAGAACAGGTTTTAATCAATCTCTTCACAAATTCTATTCATGCCTTAAAAGATAATTTGCAAAAACAGATTATTATTTCGGCAGAAGTCAAAGAAAACAGAATCTTCATCAAAATAACCGATAACGGATACGGAATTGAAAAAGAAATCGACAACAAAATATTCCTTCCGTTTTTTACGACAAGACCAGAAGGTGCCGGAATTGGACTGACATTATCCAAAAATATTATCGAAGCACATGGCGGTTATATATCGCATAAAAATGAAGACGCCAAAACTACTTTTGAAATTTGCCTGGTCGAAGGTTAACATTTATATTATGTAACATCACTCTAAAATTATATAACCAGTAATTCCGAATTTTAAAATAATTTCATGGAATGAAAAATACAGTAATTTTATTAGTAGATGATGACGAAGATGACTGCGAACTTTTTATCGCTGCGATTGCTTCATTAAACAAAAATATACTCACTACAATCTCTACAAATTCCCTTGAAGCATTAAATAATTTAAAAGCAGCAACAGTATTGCCTGATTTTATTTTTCTCGATATGCAAATGCCTTATCTAAGCGGAGCTGAATTTATACAGGAATTGAGACAAGTTCCTGAGCTTAGTAAAATTCAGGTTGTGGTGTATTCTTCTCATTCGCACGAAACCCTGAAAAAGTTAACGAATGAGTTTAGTTCTGTACAGATATTTACAAAGCCTAATAATTTTCAGGAATTGGTTAGTACGCTTGATGGTATATTGTAAATGCATTTCCATATATATATTCTATGAACATTCGAAGATTGAAATCTTGCGCTATGCTTAAATATAAATAAATTGAATGGTTTTATATTTTGAACAAAACATAGCAAACGGTTTCAACCGTTTGGACTCTCTATTATTAAAATACACTTCCACCACAATTCTCACATGATGTTCCCAAGGTTGAAACCTCGGGCTATGCCGAAATATGAATAAATTGAATGGTTTTATATTTAAACAAGACATAGCGAACGGTTTCAACCGTTTGGACTCTCTATTATTAAAATACACTTTCACCACAATTCCCACATGACGTTCCCAAGGTTGAAACCTCGGGCTATGCGGAAATATAAATAAATTGAATGGTTTTATATTTTGAACAAAACATATCAAAACGGTTTCAACCGTTTGGATATAATATATTTTAAAGATCCGCATTCAAAAAGAAATCATGTAACATTTACAGAAAAAAGTATAAATACTAAAGCCCTCTCTGTTAGTAACTTTGAGTGTATATTTTTACCTCTAAAACCTTAATTGTTATGTTTCTACAATTTATATCTAATTTATTCGAAAGCGACGAATCTATTCAAAATCCCTACGATATTGTAATTCAGATTAATGATAAGGTTTCACCTTTGGACCGAAGAAATCTTTACATGCTGCCTTTGCATGATTTTTTGTCTGAAAATAATTATGGCGAAATTTCGGGTGGCGGAATACTTAAGGAAGAACCCGGAGAAATTATCTTTTGCGATATTCATGTCAAATTTTATAAAGAAAAAATTAGTACAGCAGTTTTAAACGACATTATAAATTTTGTCGAAATTTGCGGCGCTCCAAAAGGTTCAAAAATAATTATAGAAAAAACACATCAGGAAATTCCTTTTGGCAAAAATGAAGGAATTGCTATTTATCTTGATGAAAAAAATATCGAGGAAAAAAATCACGAATCTTATGTTGATTTTGTTCAGTCAGAAATTTCAAAAAGAACCAATATTTCTTCGACCACGGAAAGATACTGGAAAGGAAATTCGACAACAGGCTTGTATTTTTACGGGCAATCATTTGAAAAAATGAAAGACGAAGTATCTCACTTTATGATTGCTAATCCGCTGTATAAAACCGCACGAATTGCTCAAATAGCTTAATCAGGTTATGAAAGTCCCATTATTAGCTTTCAACGACAAAGGAATCTACTGCCAGCAGGCCGATGTATACCTTGATCCGTGGCGTCCGGTAACAAATGCCATCATTACACACGGACATGCAGATCATGCGCGCTGGGGACACAAAAATTACATTACACATTATGACAATGTGCCTATCATAAAACACCGTTTGGGCGATATCAATGTTACCGGAAAAAACTGGAACGAAACTTTTACTGTAAATGGTGTAAAATTTTCACTCCATCCTGCCGGTCATGTTATAGGCTCTGCCCAAATACGGGTAGAATACAAAGGCGAAGTCTGGGTTTTTACAGGTGACTATAAAACCGAAGATGACGGAATTTGTGTGCCTTATGAAGTGGTAAAATGCAACTCTTTTATAACCGAATGCACTTTTGGATTACCCGCTTTTAAATGGACGCCACAAGCCGAAGTAATGACCGATATTAATAACTGGTGGGCAGAAAATCGTGCTGAAGGAAAAACCTCAGTTCTCTTTGGATATTCGTTAGGAAAAGCACAACGTTTACTAAAATACCTGGATCCTAATATTGGAAAAATATACACGCACGGAGCCATAGAAAACATGACTGAAGTTTTACGTCCATTAGTAGATTTTCCAGCTACAACAAGAGTAACATCCGAAACTAAAAAAGATGATTTGCTGGGTAGTATTGTTCTTGCTCCGCCAAGTGCACACGGAAGCACCTGGATACGAAAAATGACGCCGTTTGTTACAGGTTCTGCCAGCGGATGGATGACGTTTCGCGGTGCCAGACGACGCCGGGCCGTAGACAGAGGTTTTGTTTTAAGCGATCATTGCGACTGGACAGGTTTACTCGAAAGCATAAAAGCAACGGGTGCCGAAAAGGTGATTTGTACCCACGGATACTCGGATATCTTTTCAAAATACTTACAGGAACTGGGTTACGATGCACGAACCGCTCACACACAGTATGAAGGAGAATTAGGTGAAATGGATTCTAAGAAAGATGGGGAAGAAGAAAGAGAGAAAATAGAGGAAAGAGAATAGAAGATAGATTCGAGAAAATAGACGAAAAAGAAATACAGAGAAAAGCATAGAAAAAATAAAGCCTAAAAAATTATCCAAAAAATCTTGCTTCTTGTCTGTTTCTTCTCACCCAAAAAAAACAAAAAAATGAAAAACTTTGCCGAACTTATAAAAGCGCTTGACAGTTCTAATAAAACGTCGGTAAAAGTAGATGCTTTGACCAAATATTTCATCAATGCGAGTAATGAAGATAAAGTCTGGACAATTGCCATTCTTTCACATCGCCGGCCGCCAAGACCTGTAAACACTACTTTATTGCGATTATGGGCAAATGAACTGGCGAATATTCCGCTTTGGCTGTTTGAGGAAAGTTATCATATTGTTGGGGATCTTGCCGAAACTATTGCATTGGTGATTCCCACTACAAAAGAACATTCGGATAAAAGTTTAACCGAATATCTTCAGGAAATTATTGCCCTGAAAAAGAAAACAGATAGCGAGAAAAAAGAATATCTTCACGAAAACTGGTTAGCTCTCAATTACTACGAACGCTTTGTTTTTACTAAATTAATTACCGGAAGCTTTAGAATCGGTGTAAGCCAAAAATTAATGACGCGTGCCCTTTCTAAAGCCGAAAATATTGATGAAGATTCGCTTGCACATAAATTAATGGGCGATTGGAATCCGAATACAATTACGTTTCAGGAATTAATTTTAGATGAAAAAAATAGCGATTATTTATCGAAACCATTTCCGTTTTATCTTGCTTATCCTATCGAAGGCGAACCATCCAATCTTGGCGATCCGAACGATTGGAGTGCGGAACACAAATGGGACGGAATAAGATCGCAAACCATAATCCGTGACAACGAAATTTTTATCTGGAGTCGTGGCGAAGAATTGGTTACGGATAAATATCCTGAGTTTGCTTCTTTCATTGGAGTTATCCCTGACGGAACGGTCATCGACGGAGAAATCCTGCCGTACATTGATAATGAAATTGGAACTTTTAATGATCTGCAAACCAGAATTGGACGAAAAACGGTTTCGCCTGCGATCCTTAAAAAATCCCCTGTAATTATAAAAGCCTACGATTTATTAGAATGGAAAGGTCAGGATATTCGAAATCTACCTTTTGAAGAAAGACGTGTATTATTGGAACAATTATATGAAGATATCAAACACCATGATATTCCGCTGCAACTTTCTGAAAGGGTACAATTTTCTACCTGGGAGGAATTAACAGAGGAAAGATTGCGTTCCCGCGAAATGAGAAGCGAAGGATTAATGATCAAACGAAAAGATTCGCCATATCTCGTAGGAAGAAAAAAAGGCGATTGGTGGAAATGGAAAATTGAACCTTTGGTTATAGACGCTGTTCTCACCTACGCTATGCGTGGTCACGGACGACGTTCGAACTTATTTACCGATTATACTTTTGCTTTATGGCAGAATAATGAAAATAACGAACGGGAACTTGTAACCTTTGCCAAAGCTTATTCCGGTTTAACCGATGCCGAATTTAGAATGGTGGATGACTGGATTAAAAAGAATACACTGGAACGATTTGGCCCCGTTCGAAGTGTAACGCCCCAATTGGTTTTCGAAATTGGTTTTGAAGGAATTGCACTTTCAAAAAGACATAAAAGCGGAATTGCAACACGATTCCCAAGAATTTTAAGATGGCGGCACGATAAAAAAATTGATGAAGCAAATTCTATTGAGGATTTGAAAAGTATGATTTTGTAGAATGAGCAGAATGGCACGCGGATGACACGGATTAAAAACGGATTTCTATTTGTTTTTAAAGCTTCAGAGGAGCGTAATATTTATAGAAATTATGAATAAGCCAGAAAAAGAGCTCCAGAGGAGCAATATACTAATTTTTAATTGGTAGCTAAATATGTCACCCGATAGGATTCTGAAAAATAAACTTATAAATATCAAGTTCCGCTGAAATTGCGTTAAAAATTAAAAAACGGCTACTTAATTTTCTTTAATGAAACAAACCTTAATGAACCTTAATATCTTAATGGTAAAAAAATAATGAACAGAGAGCAACTTTTTGCGGTAGCAAATGAATGGTTTCACAAACAGGGATGGAAACCTTTTCCTTTCCAGACACAAACCTGGACTGCCTTTTTGCAGGGAAAAAATGGTTTACTGAACGCTCCAACAGGAAGCGGAAAAACCTATGCGCTCTGGCTGCCAATTGTTTTAAATTATATCAAAGATAACCCCGATTATAAAACCAAACACAAACCCGGACTTAAAGCAATCTGGATAACGCCTTTGCGATCCCTTTCAGTTGAAATAAAACAAGCTGCTGAAAGAGTCGTTAATGATTTAGGAACTAAAATGACCGTTGGGATTCGTTCCGGAGATACATCAGCCAGCGAGAGAGCCAGACAAAAAGGTAAAATGCCTGATTTATTAGTGACAACTCCTGAAAGTTTGCAATTGCTTCTGGCAACCAAAGGTTACGATAAAATCTTTGGCAATTGTACTGCGATTGTAATTGACGAATGGCATGAACTATTGGGAACAAAACGTGGTGTTCAAACAGAACTTGGTTTATCCCGACTAAAAGCCATTGCTCCTAAAATGCGTATCTGGGGAATCTCGGCAACAATTGGAAATCTCCAGCAAGCCCAGGAAGTTCTATTGGGAGTGGATTCAGAAGCGTATCATAATTCGGTGTTGATAAAGGCTCAGATTCATAAAAAAATAAAAGTCATTTCGATTATTCCGGATAAAATGGAAACCTATCCCTGGCGCGGACATATGGGCTTACATCTGATTGATGAAGTGGCGAAGATTATAAAGGCAAGTAAAACAACTTTAATTTTTACCAATGTTCGGTCGGCTTGTGAAATATGGTTTCAGCGATTGCTCGAAAAATATCCTGAGTTTGCAGGCGAAATGGCGATGCATCACGGAAGTATCAATCGCGAAACGCGACTTTGGGTAGAACAAGCCATTAGAGACGAAGAACTAAAAGTGGTAGTTTGTACTTCGAGCCTGGATTTGGGGGTTGATTTTGCTCCCGTAGAAACTATTATTCAGGTTGGCGGACCAAAAGGTGTTGCGCGCTTTTTGCAAAGAGCCGGACGAAGCGGACACCAACCGGGGAAAGAAAGTGTCATTTATTTTCTGGCAACACACGCGATCGAATTAATCGAAGCTTCGGCATTAAAAAAAGCGGTTGAAAATAATGTCATCGAAGATCGGGTTCCGTATTTGAACAGTTGGGATGTTCTGGTACAATACCTCAATACTCTGGCAGTTTCTGATGGATTTTTTCCTGATGATATTTTCAAAGAAGTTAAAGGAACATTCTGCTATCAGGCAATGACGGAAGAAAACTGGAACTGGATTCTGAATTTTATCTCTAACGGAAGCCAAAGTTTACAAGCTTATGATGAATACAAAAAAGTAGAAATCGAGGAAGACGGGCGCTATAAAATAAACAGCAGATTAATTGCCATGCATCATAGAATGCAAATTGGTACTATTGTGGGCGATGCCGTTGTGAACGTAAAATTTATGAGTGGCGGATATATTGGTACTATAGAAGAATGGTTTGTATCGAAATTAAAACCCGGAGATACTTTTATTTTTGCCGGTAAACAGCTTGAATTGTTCAGAGTTAGAAATATGCAGGTTTTGGTACGCAAAGCAGATCCTAAAAAGAAATCAAAAGTAGTAAGCTGGATGGGTGGCCGAATGGCGCTTTCGGCACAAATGAGCGAATTGCTGCGTCAGGAATTGTATCGTGCCAATACCGATAATTTATCGCCGGAGCTTAAAGCATTGCAACCTCTATTCGCAAGACAAAGAAAAGAATCTATTGTTCCCGGAGATCATCAGTTTTTAATAGAAACTTTTAAAACCAGAGAAGGTTATCATGCTATTTTTTATCCTTTTGAAGGACGGTTTGTACATGAAGCATTAGCAAGTTTATTGGCGTACAGAATTAGTTTACTGTTACCTATAAGTTTTTCACTGGCGTATAATGATTACGGATTCGAATTACTTTCTGATCAGGAAATTGATATGCAGAATGTTCTGGATAACAATTTATTTTCGACAGAATATGTGCATCATGATTTACAAAAAAGTTTGAATGCTACCGAAATGGCCAGAAGAAAATTCAGGGATATTGCCGTAATTGCAGGTTTGGTTTTTACGGGTTTTCCGGGAAAAATGGTCAAAACAAAACATCTGCAAAGCGGATCTCAATTGTTGTTTGAAGTTTTTAGGGATTACGAACCTGATAACTTATTATTTCAGCAGGCTTATCGCGAAACCTTTGAACATCAGCTGGAAGAAGGCCGTTTGATTATGGCTTTGGAACGAATAAACAATCAGGAAATCATCTGGAAATCCTGCCTAAAACCAACACCTTTTAGTTTTCCGTTAATTACAGACAGATTAAGAGAAAAATTGTCGAGCGAGACATTAGCAGAACGAATTAAAAAAATGACAGCTTCGTATATGAAGTAATATTTTATGACAATTACAATTCAAAATCAGACATTTACATTACATCCAAGTGGAGCTCTATTTTGGGAAACCAGAAAATTGCTTCTCATTTCAGATGTACATTTAGGAAAAGTATCGCATTTCAGGAAACACGGTGTAGCGATTCCGAATAATGTGGTTTCGGAAAATTTTAAACGTTTGACCGATATCGTAGAAAATTTTAAACCTGAAAAAATTATTTTTCTGGGAGATTTATTTCATAGTTCCAAAAATAAAGAATGGGATTTATTCGAACAATGGGTGGATTGCTGTACCAATGAAATTATTCTTGTTGCAGGAAATCACGATATAATAGATAAAAAACATTACCTAAAACTTGATATTGATGTGGTAGAATCTCTTGAAATTGACGATTTTTTACTTACACACCACCCTGCTACAAAAGAAGGCTTTTTTAATTTTTCCGGTCATATTCATCCAGGAATTATGCTTCGAGGTTTTGGCGCACAATCTTTAAAATTACCTTGCTTTTTCAGAAAAGAAAACCAAATGATTCTGGCTGCTTTTGGCGAATTTACCGGAAAACATATTTTAAAACCCCAACAAAACGATATTGTTTATGCTATTGCAAATAATGAGGTTATTAAGATTAAGCTAAACTGATTTCTTAAAATATAGCTGTTTTTGATCCGTGTCACGGGTACTGTCCATTTCATAATTGAATTCGTGATAGCCTAAAGATTTTAAAGTTTCTATTAAGACATTGTCAATTTCAAATGCTTTTGCCCAAATTAAATCGTGTTTTCTTTGCAGAGCCACTTCTTCGGCACGTTTAAAAAGTACTGTTATATCTTCTGGATTAAAGTAAACAATATGATCTACCCCAATAGGTTTATTGGCCTCCAGATTTTGATTAGAAAGCCGGGACGAATTTAATTTCATAAACGACAACGGATTTTCGCCATCATACGCCATTAACATTTCGACTGAAAAATCATTCTGTATTCGGAATAACTTCTGACTTGACAAATTTTCATTGGCGTACTTCTCTCCTGTTTTTTTAGATGAACCAAATAAATCAGAATAGAATTTCAGTGCTTTTTCTTCCATCCAAATTACATTGTCATTTATGATTACTACAAATTTTGCTGTTTTAGACATGGCTTTTTATTTTTAATTATAATACAAAGTTGAGATGATTTACTGAATCACAAAAGGGCTAAATGTCTTTTTTTTTGTTCGAAATGTCGGTTGAATTGATTTCACATAGCCACGGTTTCAACCGTTTGGACTCCCATAGACTCTCACTATGATTTATTTCGAAACGCTGATCAAAATAGGTTATTAACTTGCATCCCCAAGGTTGAAACCTTCGGCTATGTTTAAATATGATATTTTATATATGCTTTTTTCGGTATTCTAAAGGAGAAATTCCTGTGCATTTTTTGAAAAATCTTCCAAAAGCAGATTGATTTGGGAAGTTTAAAGTATCGCTGATCTGGTTGATGGTTACATCTTTATTTTGAAGTAAAATTTTGGATTCTAAAACCACAATATCTTCGATCCAGTCGCTTGCTGTTTTACCACTATTATTTTTAATAACTTCTGATAAATATTTACGCGTTACATGCAAAGCATCAGCATAATACTGAACAGATCTTTGACTTAAAAAATCTCTCGAAAGGATTTCTTTAAATTTTTCGAACAAAGGATTTTGCTTATTATCAGTTGTAATCGTTTGCTTTATAACATCCAATTCGTAAATCAAAATATAGAGATAAGCTCTTAGAATAGAAGGCTGATTATCCGAATTATATTCGATTGACTGTCTTAATAAAGAAAAGATCTGCTCAAATTTTACTTTATTTTTTTTTCCTAAATTAAATACATGCATTTCGCTGTTCTCAAAAAACTCATACTGCGACAAAAAGAAAACATTCGCCTGATTGTGAAGAAAAAATTGGGGTTTAAAAAAAATAATATCGATTAAAATTTTGTCGCTGTCTTTTGTAAAACTTCTGATTACTGAAGGGCCCAGTGTGATTATTGCCGGGGCATGAATTATAATTTTCTTTAGTTTGCTCTGCATTACAATACTTCCTTTTCGAAGAAACTCTATGGCGTAACTTTCTGCGCGATAAGGTTCGCTTATATAAGGATGATCTTTTGCCTGAATATAAAAATACTCTTTATCATTATCGGCATTAGCGAACAAACTCTTATGATGTGCGAGTGAGTATGTGGTAATTTTATTCTTCAATTGTTTTTTGGCTTAATCCATACCAAATATAAGCAACCATTTTTGCATAACAAATAATGGCGCTATATAGCGCCATTATCCGTATTCTATAAAAGAATATCTATTTAAAAATTGAAACTTATTTTTTATCGATTTTATAAAGTCTTCCACCATCTGTAACAGCATACAAAGCACCATCGTTTCCTTGCGTAACATCTCTAAAACGCTGGTTTTCTGAAGCCAAAAGCCTTTCTTCACCAATTACTTTATTGTCTTTTATCGCAAGACGTACAATATGCATTCCGCTTAATGCACCTATAAAAAGATTATTTTGCCATTCCGGAACACGATTTCCTGTGTAGAAAGTCATTCCGCTTGGTGAAACTACCGGATCCCAATAGTAAACAGGCTGTTCTAAGCCATCCTGCTGCTGAATTCCCGCTCCCACTTTTTCTCCACTATATTCAATTCCGTAAGTAATTGTTGGCCATCCGTAATTCGCACCGGCTTTTAAGCGATTGATTTCATCACCTCCGCGTGGTCCGTGTTCTGCTAACCAAATTTCACCAGTATTAGGATTAAGCGCCAAACCTTGCGGATTTCTATGCCCGATAGTATATAATTCAGGCAAAGCTCCTGTTCCTGTAAAAGTAGGATTTCCGGTTGCAGGCTGGCCTTCTTTTGTTAATCTTACTACTTTTCCTAAACCCGAGGAAACAGATTGTGCTAATGGTCTGGTTTCTAAAACAGAACGTTCTCCAGTACTTACAACAAGAAAACCGGATTTATCAAAAAGAATACGTCCGCCATAATGAAGTGTACTCGGATTAGCAGGTTTTGCCCTGTAAATTACTGTTGCTCCTTCTATAGTTTTTTCGTCTGTCGAAAGTTTTCCTTTCGCTACAGCAGTATTATTTCCGCCTGTTGTTGCTTCGGCATACACCCAGTACACCATACGATTTGTGGCGAAATCAGGATCAATAGTCAAGCCTAACAAACCTCCTTGCCCACCAGCATTAACCGCAGGTAAACCCGTAATTGGAGTACTCAAAACGCCGGCTGTCGTAGCAATACGCATTGTTCCGTTTTTTTCTGTAATCAGTAATCTTCCGTCAGGAAGGCTTTTTATTCCCCACGGACTTGTTAATGCTGTAGCAATAACAACTCCCTGATAAGGTGTATTGGTTTGTAAACCGCTGGCACGGGTTTGTCCTTCGAATGCGGGTTTGTAAGTTGTATTGGCTGCATTTCCTTCGACAGGATTTGTTGTGGTGCCTGGATTTACATCGACATCTTTATCATTAGAACAGCTAAAAATGGTGATTAGCAGACTCGAAACAATAGCAATTTGGTTAATATTTCTCATAGTTTTGGGATTTTATGATTAGAATAGATCAAAAATCTTAAATATAAAATAAAATCAGTTATATAATTTATAAGAAAAATTACATAATTAACTGTAACTTTTATTTTAACGCAAAGAGCGGAAAGATTTACGCAAGTTCGCAAAGTCTATCTCCTTTGAAGGAAAGAATACAAAGTTTGCAAAGTTTTACCAGAAATTAGCAAATTAAAATTTGTGAAATTTGTGGTTAAAAAAATTTGTGCTAAAAAAACTTTGCGGTAAAAAATGTGCTTAACTAAAATATTTTTCTACATTTGCAATCATCAGATGATATGACAACTCAATTATGGCACTAATCAATAAAAAATCTCTCGCAGAAGAAGTTGCTTCAAAATTACAGGAGCAAATATCTCTGGGTCGTTATAAGATCAATGAGAAATTGCCTATTGAAGCAGAACTGATGAAAAGTTTTGGAGTGGGAAGATCTTCTATTAGAGAAGCAATGAAGTTACTTGCCAATTCAGGTTTGCTTAGAATTCAGCAAGGTGTTGGCACATTTGTTCAGGAAGTAACCAGTATTCAGGAGCCTATGGATCAGCGATTAAAACGGGCAAGTCTTAAGGATTTAGATGAAGTAAGACAATTACTTGAACTTAAAATTGCCGAAAAAGCTGCTATCAACAGAACTGAAGATGATATTCTTGCGATGAAAGAGCATTTGGCCAATCGAATGAAAGCTGCCAATGAAGGATTACTGGAAGAATGTGTAGAAGCTGATATACAATTTCATATTGCGATTGCGCAAGCATCAAAAAATGAAATCCTCGCCGATTTATACAAATCGGTATCAAAACATTTAAAAAAGGAATTTCTAAAGCTCTATCCCGATACCAAAGTATTTCAGGAAACGTACATTATACATGAACAGCTTTTGAAAAACATTATTGCAAAAGATCCCAAAAAAACCTGGAACACTGTATCCAAAATCATAGGAAATACTAATTAATAATTTTTTACACAAATTCATCAGATGATCTGATTTTTTTTTAATTATGAAAACAAATACCATTACCAACTCCGGCCAGTTAGCGCAACAAACTGTCTTCTCGATTTTATTCACGATCAGTTTTACTCATTTTATCAATGATATGCTGCAGGCTGTTGTTCCTGCTGTATATCCTATTATCAAGGATAAATTTAATTTAACCTTTACCGAAATCGGTCTAATTACCTTAACTTATCAATTAACAGCATCTATTTTGCAGCCTTTTGTCGGGTTTTATACTGATAAAAAAGCACGTCCGTATTCGCTGGCAATTTCAATGGTTTTTACACTTTTGGGTTTGGCGGCCGTAGCAGTAGCCTCAAGTTTCATTAATATATTACTTGCCGTTAGTTTAATTGGTATAGGATCTTCTATATTTCATCCTGAAGCTTCAAGAGTTGCACATATGGCCTCCGGCGGAAAGAGAGGATTGGCACAATCTATTTTTCAGTTGGGAGGAAACGCAGGAAGTGCCATCGGGCCTTTGCTTGCTGCTATAATTGTAGTGCCTTACGGACAGTTTAATATCATCTGGTTTTGTATTGCAGCTGCTATTGGCATGCTGATTCTTTCAGGGGTTGCCAAATGGTATCAGGAACATTTAAATCTTAAAGCTAAAAACAAATCTGCAGTAGCAGAAGAAAAACATCATTCGCTTTCGAGACAAAAAGTAATTTTTTCTTTGGGTATTTTGTTGGTACTTATCTTTTCGAAATACTTTTATATGGCAAGCATGACTAGTTACTATACTTTTTACTTAATTGATAAATTTCATGTATCTGTACAGGAATCTCAAATTTATCTTTTTGCTTTTCTGGGTGCTGTAGCTGCCGGAACTTTATTTGGCGGAGCTTTGGGAGACCGTTTTGGAAGAAAATATATCATCTGGATTTCGATATTGGGCGTTGCTCCTTTTACACTATTATTGCCATATGTATCTCTTTTCTGGACCGGAATTTTATCTGTAATTATTGGTTTGATTATATCATCTGCTTTCTCGGCAATCCTGGTTTATGCTACAGAACTGGTTCCGGGAAAAGTAGGTTTAATTGCGGGACTTTTCTTTGGACTGGCTTTTGGAATGGGCGGATTAGGTTCTGCAATTTTAGGAAAACTAGCGGACGCTACCAGTATAGAATATGTATTTAAAGTTTGTGCATTTCTGCCTTTAATTGGAATTTTGACCACCTTTCTTCCTAATATTGAAGGAAGCAAAAAAACTCAAAAATAATTACATATAAATTATCTTTTTACTAATTCGAATTATTATATAAAAAAGCGCTGAGTTTTATTGATTCAGCGCTTTTTGTTTCTAGTAGAGTAAGTTTATTTTTTTAAATTAAAAAACCAAAACTATGACGTTTTTCTATAGTTGAGAATTGCTGCAAAATTCAGTGCAATTGCAAAACCTATTATAACCAGGATATGTTTTGAAATATCCCTAAAGCCGCTTCCTTTTATAATCACCATTCGCATTACATCTATAAAATAACTTATTGGATTGAACTTTGATACTTTTTTCGCCCAATCCGGCATACTGTCAATTGGCGTAAACAAACCGCCCATTAAAACAATTATCATCACAAAGAAAAACATGATAAGCATGGCTTGTTGCTGGGTTTCGCAAATAGTCGAAATCAACAATCCAAAACCTAAAATAGCCAATAAATAAACAGAAACAAAAGCGTACAGAACCCATAAATTCCCTAACGGGATTATACTGTAAAACAACCATCCCACCAATAACCCTAAGGTAAAAATAACATTACCAAGAATCCAGAACGGAATTAATTTTCCCAATATAAAATGATATTTTTTAACGGGTGAAACATTAATTTGCTCTATTGTTCCGGCTTCTTTTTCTTTTACAATATTCAACGCCGATAAAAATCCGCCTACAAGTGTAACTAATATCGCTAATATTCCGGGAACCATATACAATCTGTAATTCAGGTGCGGATTGTACCAATTTGACGACGCAATTTCTATAACCGGAATAGCATTAAAAGTACCTTGCGGATTATTCTTTATTCTCAAGTTACTATTATAATCCCTAATAATATCAGCAATATATCCGGCGCCTAAACCTGCTTTTGTTCCGTTAATTGCATTTACACCAATAAAAAGCTGTTGCTGATTTTCGCGCATCAAATCCTGCTCAAATCCACGTGGGATTTCCAGAATTAAATCGGCATTATCTTCTTCAACCTGAGTAAAAGCCTGTTTATAGGAGTCATTATAACTTCGAAGTTTAAAATATCCCGATGCAATCACTTTATTGATCAAATCTCTCGAATAATCAGATCGGTCATTATCTACCACAGCAAGATTGATATTCTTAATTTCGTAATTGGCAGCAAGCGGTAAAATAATCAACTGCATAACAGGCATCACCATTATAACGGCCAATATAGCACGATTGCGAAATATTTGTTTGAATTCTTTAATGAGCAAAAATTTTATAATTCTCATTACAAACGTATTTTAAAGCTTTTAAGGCTAATTATCAATAAGAAAACAGTAATCCCGAAGAGAATCAAAGTCTCTTTCCATACATACGAAAATCCCAGTCCTTTGATCATAATTCCTTTTACGATAATATAATACCATTTTGAAGGGACGATGTTCGAAAACCATTGCAAAGCGATGGGCATATTTTCTATAGGAAACATAAAACCGCTAAAAAGCAACGTTGGCAAAAGCATTCCCAACAATGAAATCAGCATTGCAGTTTGCTGTGAATCTGTTTTTACCGAAATAAATATTCCTAAAGTAAGGCAGGTTATAATAAACAAAGTGCTTTCGGCAAACAGCAGGAAAATGTTTCCTGCTATAGGAAGATCAAGCACAAAAACACTCAACAATAAAATAGAAACCACATTGACCATCGAAAGCAAAAGATACGGAACTGCTTTTGAGAGTATTACCATAATAGGTTTAAAGGGTGAAACCAGGAGAATTTCCATTGTTCCGGTTTCTTTTTCTTTCACGATAGAAATTGCCGTCATCATCACACAAACAAGCATCAAAACCAAAGCCATAACTCCGGGAACAAAATTGGGCGCTCCTTTTAGCTGTGGGTTATACAACATTTTTACTTCAGGCTTAATTTGATACGGAACCGGGCTGTTTTCGTTTAATTGCGCCTGATAATCGCCTATTATCGACGATACATAATTGGTTAACGTTGTCGCATTATTAGGATCCGAGGCATCTGCAATAACCTGAATCTGCGCTTTATTCTGATGTAATAACTGATTGTTGAATCCTTCCGGAAATACGATTGCCATCTTGATTTTTCCGGTTCTAAAAGCTGCTTCAAGTTCCTTACTTCCGGCAAGGCTTTTGGTGATTTCAAAATAACGGCTTGCTTCAATTTTGGTTATAATTTCCTGTGAAGCCATATCTTTTGCATAATCTACAACCACAATTTGTGAATTTTTTACTTCGTTTGTCAATGCAAAGCCAAAAATCAGGATTTGCACTATTGGCATCCCAAAAAGAATGAATAATGTCTTTTTATCCCTTAATACGTGCAAAAACTCTTTCCTTACAAATGTCAAAAACTGTTTCATGTTCTTAGTTATTCACGTCTAATTATTCTCCTCGTTTTGCTTCTCTGGCAAGATGATAAAACACCTCGTCCATGGTAGCAACCTTAAACTGCTTTTTTAGATTCGTTGGCGTGTCGAGTGCCTCTACCCTGCCATCGACCATTATTGAAACACGATTACAGTATTCGGCTTCGTCCATATAATGAGTCGTAACAAAAATGGTAATTCCGTTTCCTGAAGCTTCATAAATTAAATCCCAAAACTGTCTGCGTGTTACCGGATCTACTCCCCCCGTTGGCTCATCCAGAAATACAATTTCCGGTTGATGAATAATTGCCGTTGAGAAGGCCAGTTTCTGTTTCCATCCTAACGGAAGCGATCCTACTCTTTTGTTTGCCTGATCTACCATTCCTAATTGTTTTAAAAGCGCAGCACTGTTTTCTTTAATTGCTTTATCAGAAAGGCCGTAAATTCCGGCAAAAAAAGTTATATTTTCCTGCACCGTCAGATCATCATACAAAGAGAATTTCTGACTCATATAACCAATGCTTTTCTTTATCTTCTCTGTTTCTTTGTAAACATTAAATCCTGCAATTGTAGCTTCTCCCGATGTTGGAATTGATAATCCGCACAACATTCTCATAGCGGTAGTTTTTCCTGCACCATTTGCCCCCAGAAAACCAAAAATTTCTCCTTTTTGCACATCAAAAGTGATGGAATCTACGGCAGTAAAATCTCCAAATCGTTTGGTTAATGCGTTGCATGAAATTACTTTTTCGTTCATAATTACTGGTTTTAAACCCTTTTGTTTTCTAAACCCGACAGTTTTTTAAAACCTTTCGGGCTTGACAATCATTGTAACTTTAGCTCAAAAGCTTAATAAAACTGTCTTCAATCGTTACGTTTGCCTCTTTTATCTCAATATTTTTAATTCCTTTACTTTCCAGAAATTGCACCAACCTTCCTTTATCAGGATTTCCTTTAAAAGAAAAATGGGCAAATTCTCCAAATGCATAACTCGAAAGCCGGTCCGGATATAGTTTTAAAGCCTGTAAAAGCGGATACATTGCGGCAGCTTTTACGGCAAAAAGTGCGTCAGGATAATTTCCAATTATATTTTGGGGAGTATCTATCGAGAGTATTTTTCCGTCTTGTATTAAGGCTATTCTATCGCAAAGATTGGCTTCGTCCATATACGGCGTTGATACGATAATGGTAATATTTTGCTTTTTTAATTTCTTCAGCATTTCCCAAAATTCCTTTCTGGAAACGGGATCAACTCCGGTTGTTGGTTCATCCAGAAACAGCACGTTAGGTTTATGAATAAGCGCACAGCACAAAGCCAGTTTTTGTTTCATTCCGCCTGATAATTTTCCCGCTCTTCGGGTTTTAAAAGGTTCAATCTGAATGTAAATATCTTTGATTAGATCATAGTTTTCTTCGATCGTTGTTCCGAATAATGTGGCGAAAAAATTCAGGTTTTCTTCTACCGTTAAATCCTGATACAACGAAAATTTCCCTGGCATATAACCAATTGTGTTTCGGATCGATTTAAAATCTTTTACCACATCAAGACCATCCACCGAAGCTGAACCCCGATCTGCAAGCAATAGCGTAGTCAGAATTCTGAAAATACTGGTTTTTCCTGCACCATCGGGACCAATCAAACCAAAAAGCTCGCCTTTGTTTACTGAAAAGGAAACATCGTTTACGGCTATCTTTTTTTCTTTACCATAAGTTTTGACAATATTTTTTACGACAACAGATTCCATTATTTCGAAAGTTTTATTTCGCCATACATTCCAATTTTCAGATAACCGTCATTTTTGACTTTTACTTTTACGGCATAAACCAAATTGGCGCGTTCGTCCTTTGTTTGTATCGTTTTTGGTGTAAATTCGGCTTTATCGCTAATCCACTCTACTGAGCCTTCATATTCTTTGTAAGTTTTGTTTGTAGCATCGACAAAGACTTTCACCTTATCATTCAATTTAATGGTTGGTAATTGATCTCCGGTGATATAAACTCTTAGAATAATCATCGACAAATCGGCAATTTTATATAATGGTTTGCCAATTGTTGCCATTTCACCAATTTCAGCATACTTCGTCAATACAGTTCCGGTGGTTTTATTGGTAATTTTTGATTTTGACAACTGGTCTTTAATCTGGCTTATTTGTACTTTTAAGGTTTGCGTTTCGTCATCGATTCCCGTCGTATTAATGTTCAATTGCTTTTGCAAAGCATTAATTTGTTTTTGTATAACAGCAACTTTGGTTGTTGCATCATCCAGCTGTTTTCGGGTTGCTGCATCGGCTTTTACCAGATTCTGCATGCGTTGCTGATCAATTTTCGCCTGACGCAATTCTTCTCTGTAAACATCCAGCTGCGAATTAATATCCGGCTTTTTGCTTTGAGTGGCTCTTATTTGCGCCAATAATTGATCTCGTTTAAGCGAAAGTTGGATCGTATCGATATAACCTACAACCTGACCTTCTCTTAAAACATTTCCTTCATCAACATTTAATTGTTTGATAATTCCGCCGGCTTCTGCAGGTATAATGGTTTCTACAGCTTCAAAAGTTCCTGTGGCATCAAATTCATTTTTATTATCAGAACATGATATTGCGAACGCTGCTATTGTTATAAATACTAGTCTTTTCATCTTTATAATTAATTACCGGTTATTAATTTTTGTCTGTACTTGGCTAAAAGCAAATCTGTTTCGTGGATTATTTTGTTTTGTGTTGCCGCATTTTCCTCGTTTACTTCACGCAAATAATCGCTGGAATCAATTACGCCATTTTCTAATTGTGCCAGAGCTGCTTTTTTTACATTGTTTCTTAGCGTAATAATTTCAGTATCAGAAACAAGGTATTCTTCCAGTTTCGTGATTTCGGCATTTTGCTGTTTAACCGATTGATTGGTATTAAAAAGAAAAACTTCTTTATCGACTTCGAGTTGTTGTTTGCTGATATCGATAATTTGTTTTTGTTTTTTATCGGTATAAAGTCCGGTTAAAGACCAATTAAGCCTGATACCGCCAATGTAATATCCTTTCCAGCCTTCTTCGAACATATTCAGTCCCGGATTTCCCATACCGCCCTGCACAAAAAAATTGAACTTAGGCAGATTCTGTATTTCAATTGTTTTCTTGCTTAATTCAAGACTTTCATTTCGATAGCTAAAAAGCTCCAGTTCAGGGCGTTTTATTTCTGTTGAAATTACAATATTTGCAGGAGTTTCTAATTTCGTACCTGAAGTCAGTTCTAAGTTGATGAAGAGCCCGAGCATATCCAAATACGATTTTCTGTAATTGCGAATTCCAATTGCAATTTGATCAGCTTTGAGATATTCTGCTTTAAGCAAATCAAGACTGCTTCTAAAAGCGGTTCCGTTAACCAGTTGTGCTTCGACCGTTTTCATTCCTATACCAATATCATTTTTAAGTAAATCATTCTGGCGAAGCTGTTCATCAAAAACAAGTATTCCGAAATAAAGTTCTGTTATGCGTTGTTTTACCGCATACAAATCGACTTTGAGTTGTTGTTCAGACACTTTGGTTTGTTTTTCGACAATTTCTTTCTGTTGCTTCAAAGCGCCTCCGTCATAAAGAAGCTGATTTACTTCGGCGTAAGCGCGATATTGATCATTTTTTAAAATGGGCACTTCGATACCCGGCAACCGAATAGGTAATTTTGTTACATCTGATTGATACGTTGCCTGACCAAAAATGTCAAACTTCGGATAATATCCTTTAGCAATATTGTCAATTGTAAATTCACTGCTTTTGGCAATCAAATCTCTTTTTTTTGATAATGGATAATTTTCTTCTGCCAACACATAACAATCTTCCAGCTTTAAAAACTTAGGTTCTTGTTGTGCATAAAACTGAAATACAGGAAAAATAACCAATACAATTATTAATAACCTTTTCATACTCAATTTTTTAATATTTAATATTTCGTTTTAATCATTTGATTAAATTAAATCCAAAAAAATAGCTACGAATCTATCATAGCTTTGAACCATTTTACAATTAAGGTCTTTCTTTCTTCTGTAAAAGCATTCAGTTGTTTTGCATTTATAACTCCGGTAGACTCTAAAACCGGCTTTACAATAAAAGGAAAAATAGACATCGATAAGATGTTTACAATATAATGCAATGGAAACACGTCGGGTCTTTTTTCTAAAAGTTGTTTTACAAAATAGGATTCTGTAAGCAGTTTCCCTACTTGTAAATTATTTGCAAAATGCTCCGGATTATTTCTTATTTCGCTTAATACAAACAAAGGCAAGCCTGGATTCTGACTTAACATTGTAATATATGCCTCTACTATTAAGGCAACTTTTTCCTCCAAAGATGTTTTACTGTCATTGATTATTGGTGTAATAACTCCAAATAATTCTCTGATTTTTTCAGCCATTACAAGCTCAAAAAGCTTCTCTTTACTTCTAAAGTAATAATTTAATAAGGCCAGATTAATTCCCGCTTCTTCAGCAATATCACGAGTTCGTGTAGCCGAATATCCTTTTTGAGTAAATACCGTTCGGGCGGCTTCTTTTATTCTTTCCTCGGTGCTTGCGTCTTTGCTTTTTGGTGCCATAATAATTTTAATCTGAGGCAAAGATAAAAACTTTTCATCAAATTAAACAAAGGATTTAATCAAATGATTAAAAACATTTTTTTGATCTCTAGAAAAACAATTACAGGATCTGTTATGAAAAAGCAATTGAAAGTATCCGGATTGATTATATTATTGATGGTTTAGCAAGAATTAAAACTGCTTGTGCTTTTTTAATTCTTGCATAAATCTATCATTTGCAAAAAAAAGAATTCTATTTTATGCAGGGTAATTGCAATACATTAGCATTTAAGGGTTGTTCAATTTTTCGTTCCAGTTTTTCATTGTTTAATGTAATGTAAACTTCCATAGATCCCGTACCTACTTTTAAGGAAAGTATATGTCCGCCGTAGGCATTAAACTGGTCATCAGTTGCCACTCCGTGAATGTGTAGTGATGGTTTTTCTCCATTCCATGCTATAGATCCCGTGATGCTTCCCATTTCGACCTTATTAAAAGTTTTAGGATTAAATTTCTTTAGATTAAAATCGTAAAAGCCAAAAGTTACTTCTTGAGCAAAGCCAATTCCGGTAAAATTTCCCGAAGGGATTTTTTTTTCTTTAACTAGTTTTTCAATAGATTCGATAACATTATCACCTTCCCTTAAAACCATTAAATACCCGTTGGCAGTTTTAACGTATCGACATTTTGAAACATCTTCTTTTTGTTGTGCCTGTGCAATAGTTACTCCAAAGCACAGCAAGATTGAAGTGATTATATTTTTTATTTGAAAATTCATGGGATTAGTTTTAGTAAATACACGTATTGAAAAATGAATCAATAAGAATATTTTGTTGATTTGACGTAGAATTTTATACAAGTACCATAAATGTAACATTTTAATTTTGCTTTTTTCCCAATTAAAATGATTCTTATGATTTGTTTATAATTCCTAAAAACATAAAAAAAAGCGCTAAATCAATAGATTCAGCGCTTTTTATTGGCATCAAATAGGATCTAATCTTTATTACCAGCCTTTTACAGCTCCACCTTTAAATTCTTTAATGGCAGCCTGCTCTACTTCCGGAGATTGAAAAGCCTGTAAAAACTGTTTCACCTTTTCTTCGTTTTTATTGTCTTCACGACTTACCACTAAGTTTACGTAAGGAGAATCTTTATCCTCAACAAACAAAGCATCACGAGAAGGAACCAGCCCTGCCTGAGAAGCAAAAGTATTATTGATAATAGCAATAGTTACGTTTGCATCGTCAAGAGCTCTTGGCAATTGAGGCGCTTCTAATTCTAATATTTTAAGTTTTTTAGGATTACTTACAATATCTGTTACTTTAGGCAATAAACCAATTCCGTCTTTAAGTTTTAGCAAGCCATTTTTTTCTAAAAGCAATAACGAGCGCCCGCCATTTGTTGGATCATTCGGGATAATGATTGTACTCTCGTCTTTTAATTCAGAAAGGTTTTTGATTTTTTTAGAATAAGCAGCAATTGGGTAAATAAACGTTTTCCCTATAATTGCCAATTTATATCCGCGTTGTTTCGATTGTTCGTCAAGATAAGGTTTGTGCTGAAAAGCATTTGCATCAATATCTCCCTGGCTTAAAGCTTCGTTAGGAATCACGTAATCATTAAAAGAAATTAGCTCTACTTCAAGACCGTATTTTTCTTTTGCTACTTTTTTAGCCGCTTCTGCGACTTTATATTCCGGTCCGGTTGCAACCCCAACTTTTATATGGTGCGGATCATTGTTTTTGGCTTTGCCACAATTAACCAATGAAAGTGTCAAAGCAACAATCCCTGCTATTTTAAAAAAATTTAATCTCGTATTCATTCTCGTATTTTTTAATTTTTAATTTTTAATTCAAATCTATCTGTTGTCTAAATTTAACCGCAAAGTTCGCAAAGTTTTAAGTTGTGCTAGCACAATTTAAGTTCGCAAAGCTGGTTCAACATAAAGCTTTGCGAACTTTACCTACTCACAAAACCTACGATATTCTAAAAAAACTTTGCGCACTTTGCGGTAAAATCTCAAAGTATTATCTCAAAGTATTATCTCAAGTATTATCTATGATCAAATCGTTTTGATAAAAAGTCACCCGCAAACTGGATCGCGAATACCAAAAGCACCAATAAGGCTAAAACCGAATTCATGATTACAGCATCATAACCAATATATCCGTACTGATATCCCACTTGTCCTAAACCTCCGGCACCAACAGCACCACCCATTGCAGAATAACCTACAAGTGTGATTAATGTAATAGATGCCGCATTTATTAAAGAGGGTAAAGCTTCCGGAAGCAATACTTTATATACAATTTGCAAAGGCGTTGCACCCAAAGCTCTCGCCGCTTCGATTAATCCTGAAGGCAGCCCCAAAAGACTATTCTCTACAAGTCTGGCAATAAATGGCGCTGCTCCTATACTTAACGGAACCAATGCTGCACTTACACCAATAGAAGTTCCTACCAGCGCACGCGTAAACGGAATCATCCACACGATTAATATAATGAACGGAATAGAACGAAAAATATTCACCAAAACCGATAAAACTCTGTTTAAAGCGGGTTGCTCCAGAATTTGATTTTTTCGGGTAAGGAAAAGCAAAATACCGGTAGGAAGCCCTAACGCAAAGCCAAAAAAGCCCGACACAAATGTCATCACAATAGTTTCCCAGGTACCGTTTAATAATAAGGTAATAGTAGAATCAGACATAACCTATGATTTCTGTTTTAATATGTTTTGAAATAAAATATTCGATTGCGGCTTCGTAATTCTCACGTTTGCCCGATAATTCAATCAGCATTACACCAAAATTTACGTCTCCTGCCTGATCCATTTGAGCGCTGACAATTTTAAAATTAGTATCAAACAATCTCGAAACTTCAGAAATAACGGGTTCATTTACTGATTTTCCAGTCATTTCAAGTCTTATTAGCGGACTCAAACCTTCTGCATCTTCTTTTTGTAATCTTTCCTGATATACTCTCGGAATGTCAAGATGTAATGACGATGCAATAAATTCTTTCGTTAATTCGTGTTTTGGGTCAGCAAAAATTTCGCCTACACTTCCCTGCTCGATCAGTTTTCCGTGACTGATTACCGCTACTTCATCGCAAATCGATTTTACCACTTCCATCTGGTGTGTGATCAATAAAATCGTGATGTTAAGACGTCGATTAATATCTTTCAATAAATTTAAAATCGATCTTGTAGTCGCAGGATCAAGTGCACTTGTCGCCTCATCACACAAAAGTACTTTTGGGTTATTTGCTAATGTTCTCGCAATCGCAACCCTTTGTTTCTGTCCTCCGGAAAGACTTGCAGGATAATCGTTTGCTTTTTCGGCCAAACCTACTAATTCCAATAATTCAAAAACACGAGTTCGGATATCCTCCTTTGATGCCCCAACCAATTCCAACGGAAAAGCCACATTCTCAAAAACCGTACGGGATGAAAGCAAGTTAAAATGCTGAAAAATCATTCCAATTTGTCTTCTTTCAATCGCCAATTGTGCATTCGATAATTGTATCAGCGATTTTCCGTCTACAATAATTTCTCCCGAAGTGGGTCTTTCCAGTAAGTTCACACATCGAATCAAGGTACTTTTCCCTGCTCCCGAAGTTCCAATTACACCAAATATTTTTCCCGGAGGAACCTTAAGCGAGACATCTGACAAAGCCGAAACTACCCGGTTTTTCTGATAAAAATTCTTGGTGACATTTTTTAATTCAATCATTTTTCTAATTCAGGTTAAGTCTGAACATTCACAGACATAATTTTTTAACACTTCTAAAAAATTAAAATTTTTAAAACCAAAAAGCCTTTCAATTGATTATGAAAGGCTTTAGGAATAAATTATTTTATTTTTATATAGAAGCCAGTTCATACCATTGCATTACAGTACAACACATGTTGCAGCTATAATACATTGTATCCTGGTTATCATTTTTCATTGCTGCGGCAAATTTAAAGAGATAATTTGAATTTCAATACAAAATTACAAACTTTTTTAATCCTATCAATTTAATAGACTGTTTTCAGAATCAGGAGCTTTATCCTGCTGTCCGCTGTATCTTTGCTTGCTTAAAGAAAGCAAGCAAAGGATGCCGCTCCCATCAGGGCTAGGGCACTAGTTTTCATAAGAATTATTGTTTTATGGCACGCGGATGACACGGATTTAAATCGATTTGCACTGATTTTTTTATCGTTTTGTAAAAAGTGTCGAATCATAAGTTTTAAAGAACTTTGACAAAAGCTTATATTCAAAACGGTCTGCGCATTTTGTCACCCTGAACCAGGTCGAAGGGCGCAAAGAGCTTTGACTCCGCTCATCCCAACACTTGACGCATTACACGTTTTAGACCATTCAATAAAAATCCGCGCAAATCCGCGTTTTCGCAAAGCGAATCCGTACGATCCGTGGGCCATAAACTTAAAAGAAAATTATTTCCCAGCATCCAATAATATTGCCAACTGAATACAAGGCAAATCAGACCGATTGCTCCAGGCGTGATTGGTTCCTCTTTGTACCACGATATCTCCGGGCTGCAATAAAGTTTCGCCTTCATCTACAATAAGCCAGATTTCTCCGGAAAGAATTACGATATAATCCAACGTATCGGTTTGATGCATCAAAGGATGCGGCTGACCTTCGGGCGCTACAATTCCTAAGTCTTTGTCTGGCGGAATCTGAACGTATCTAAAATAACTTCCGTTTTTGGGAGTATTGGGAAAAGCAGTATTTTCGATTACCTTTTCTTCTTCTAATTTTACTGGCATAGCATCAGTCGACCAGATATCAGAGATAATCAAACCCGGAAAATGTTCCGAAACATTCGATACAATTGCATCGTTTTCGATTATTGATTTTCCATTTCGTATTCCTGTAACGATCCTTCTGGGAATTGTTTTCATAATTTATTGATTTGCATGATTAATTTCTTTCCGTTGGTTTTATTTTCACGAAGTATTTTATGTGCTTTCAAAACCGTTTCAATTTCCAAATTCCCGACTATTTCAATTGTTGGCGGTGTGATTGATTTGTTTTCAAGTAAAATTCTCAATTCATTCAGTCCGTCTTTATAATAATCATATTGTTTTTCTAAACCAAAAGCGTAATTGGAGATATTAAGAATCGTGGCTCCTTTACTGAAAAGAACTTCACGGGAATCCTCTGTAGAAAAATTAGTCACGTCAACATAAGTTCCGTTTGTTTTTAGAAGCTTGGCTGCTGTAAGCGCAATTTCATTTCCCACCAAATCCACTGCAAAATCAAAACGTTTGTTATTATTTAAAGCCATAGCAGCTTCGTAAACATTCTCTTTTCTGTAATTGATAATCTGATTGGGCTTTAAGCCAAGATCTAACAAGGCAACAATACTATTTTCATTTCCTGCTGTTACGATAAAATTTTGATATCCTTTGGACAAAAGTAATTTAAGAAGCATATTCCCTACTCCGCCGGCAGCACCGGTTATAAAAACAGAATCCCGTAAACCGGCATTCATTCTATTAACAGCTTGCAAGGCTGTCAATCCAACCGAAGGAATTGAAGCTCCTTCTTCTAAAGAAATATTCTTTGGTAAATGCATTACGATGGCCGCGGGAACGCAAATATATTCAGCATAAGTTCCATTAGATCCCATACTTCCGGATCCGCAAAAAACAAAATCTCCTGTTTTAAAATCAGTAACTTTTTCGCCCACGGCGGATACAATTCCTGAAAATTCCCTACCTAATATTGGCGAATGCAATAACTTACGCTCCATAGCATTTTCAGTCATCTGATAATCTATTGGGTTAAAACCTGCCGCTGCTATTTTTACCTGAACCTGATATTCTGTTGGTTGTGGAGTATCAACTTCCTGTAGCTGAAATTCTCCATTTTGACGTAAAACAATTGCTTTCATTTTTCTTATTTTATCTTACGAAATTACACTACAAATACTTTATTTTTGCTATAGGTTAACCCGAGGTTACCACTTACCGAATAGAAACCAGTATGGCAAAAATTAATGATAACGGAACGCTTCGCGAAGCCAATTGTTCAGAAGAACTAATGGCCATGCGTGACAGTCTTGATGTTTTAGGAGGAAAATGGAAACTGATGATACTTCGTTTTCTGACCAATAGAACGCATCAGGTAATTAATTTCAAAAAAATGCAAAGAGAGATCGAGGGTATCTCTGCCAAGATGCTCAGCAAAGAACTGAAAGAGCTGGAAACAAATCTGCTTGTTTCGAGAACAGAGCAGCAAACAAAACCCATAACAGTCGTTTATGCCATTACAGAATATGGAAAATCTGTACTTCCTGTAACAGAAACTTTAGTAAATTGGGGGTTAAGTCATCGCGAAAAAATCATTGCAACGATTACTAAATAATCAGAATTTATTTAATTCTCTTCAAATTATTCATTTGCAAATCCTTAACTCAACCATAAAAATATCTGTTATTTTTTTGCATTTTATATTCCATTTTTTTTCAATTCAGTTAAAAATTAGAAAAAGATTCCAGCTTTATAAAGTATTCCAATCATTTCCAATCTTAAAAAATCATTAGAATTACAGTTTCTTCCCTAAATAAAATTGGTTTACTAATATTAATTTTTACATTTGCGTTATTTTTAATTATTCTAAATAGATTTATTATCAGAATCTCTTTTAATAAATAAAAACAACATAAAACAAAACAATAAATACCTAAATATGAAAAAGAATATTTTTGTCTCTTTGGCATTTGTCGCGACTTTATTTGTTAATGCCCAACAAAAAAATACGCTATTAGAAGCTTCATTTTGGAAATCGGCACCAGATGTTACTGTTCTAAAAGCTGAAATTGCAAAAGGAAACAATCCGGCTGAGGCCAATGCAAATGCTTTTGACGTTGTTGTAATGGCTATTAATAATGATGCGCCTCTGGAAAGTATCAAATTTTTATTAGACCAACCCGGAAATCCATTAAACAAACCAACACATGACAATCGTATTTATTTGCACTGGGCTGCCTACAGAGGAAATACTGCCTTAGTCGAATATCTTATTGCCAAAGGTTCTGATATTAATTTCGAAGACAGTCATGGGACTACTCCTATCGCTTTTGCAGCAGTAAACGGATTATTGAATCCGGGAGTTGCCGAAGCTTTTTTTAAGGCAGGATTAGATCCAAAGAAAAAATACTCTGATGGTGCCAACCTGTTATTATTAGCTGTTCCGTTTGATAAAAACCTTAGTCTTAGTGATTATTTCATTACTAAAGGATTGTCTTTGAAAGATGCTGACAATAACGGAAATACCGCTTTTGATTATGCAGCAAGAACCGGAGATGTAGCACTATTGAAAAAACTATTAGAAAAAGGAGTAAAATATACAGACAATGCCCTTTTAATCGCAACACAAGGAACACGTCGCGAAACTACAAAACTGGAAACGTACCAGTATTTAGTAGAAACGGTTAAACTAAAACCAACAGCAACAAATAAATCCGGAGAAAATGTATTGCATCTTTTGGCAGGAAAACCAAATCAGGTAGATATCATCAATTACTTTTTGGCTAAAGGAGTTGATGCAAATAAAGCAAATAAAGATGGAAATACACCTGTGTTAATTGCTGCCGGAGCCAGAGAAAATGGAGCTTTGGAAATACTATTACCAAAAGCAAAAAATATTAATTTACAAAACCTAAAAGGAGAATCTGCCTTAACAATGGCTGTAAGATCAGGAACCCCTGAAGCAGTCGCACTTCTTTTAAGCAAAGGTGCTAATGTAAATGTAAAAGACAAAGACGGAAATAATCTGGGAGTTTATTTAGTACAATCTTACCGACCAGCAGGACGCGACGCAAATGCTCAGGATCCTTTTGATGCAAAAGTAAAATTGCTTCAGGAGAAAGGTTTAAACCTGGCTGCAGCCCAAAAAGACGGAAGCACTTTGTACCACATTGCTATTACCAAAAACGATTTGGCTTTGCTAAAAAAATTAGCTGCTTTAAACATCGATGTTAATGCTAAAAACAAAGATGGTCTTACAGCGCTGCACAAAGCTGCAATGGTAGCCAAAGACGATACGATCATGAAATATCTCGTATCAATTGGTGCCAAAAAAGACATTAATACCGAATTCGACGAAACTGCTTATGCTTTGGCCAAAGAAAATGAATCTCTGACAAAAAATAATGTATCTGTTGAATTTTTAAAATAGTTAAAAAAGATATGAGTTATGAATTGTGAGTTTTAAGTTAAAAACAAGACTCAAATCCATAACTCATAACTCATAACTGATAACTGATAACTCACAATTCATAATTCATAACTTAAAAAATGAAATCAATACTTAAAATAGCTCTTACAAGCGCCTTAATTTGTTTAATCTCTTTTCAGGCAAATGCTCAGGCAAGCAAATACAAATGCATGCTGCAAATGGCCAATTATATGGGCGAAGGTGCTTATATAGTAGTTTCGCTTATTAATGCAAATGGAGATTATGAGAAAACACTTTACGTGATGGGCGACGATAAAAAATGGTACAAATCACTGAAAGAATGGAACAAATTCCAGACCGCAAAACCTGCTGATATCAGTGCTAAAACTGGAGCTTCTGTTACAGGTGGAGATCGCAGTATTACAACAATAGAAATCGATGATTCGAAAATTAACAAAGGATACAAATTACGTTTTGAATCGGCTGTTGAAGATCAGAAATATCATGTAAATGATGTTGAAATTCCGCTTACAACAGAAGGTCTTGCTGATAAAACAGAAGGCAAAGGTTATATTAGATACGTGAGATTAAACAAGATTTAATATGCATAATGCGCTTTTTGCGCAAAATAATCGCAATTATTGTCATCCCGAGGAACGAGGACACGAGCGATAGCGAACTGGCGAAGCAATCTTCGCAAGAAACTCTACAACGTAAGTTATCAATCTTTGTCGAGTTGCTCACGAAGATCCCTCGTTCCTCGGGATGACAAATAAAGACTAATATACATTCGACTACATTTCAATAGATTACTCAATGACTCTTTCTTTCTGGCGTTACGCACACTTGGCCCTGGCTTTGTTTTCTTCTTTGTTTTTAATTTTAGCTTCGACTACCGGTATAATTCTGGCAGTTGATGCAATGCAGGAAAAAACACTTCCGTATAAGGCCGACAATTTCGACACAATAACGCTGGGAGAAACTTTACCCATATTAAAAAAACAATATGCTGAAATTACAGAATTAAGCGTAGATCATAATCAATTTGTAACGCTTCAGGCAATTGATGCAGATGGTAATGATATCAACTCTTATATCGATCCTAAAACAGGTAAAGTTCTGGGAAAACCTGCTAAGAAAAGTGAATTTATTCAGTGGGTTACGGGATTTCATCGTTCGTTATTTCTTCATGAAACCGGACGTTTTTTTGTGGGTGTCATTTCCTTTTTATTGTTTCTAATCGCCATTTCGGGCTTTGCACTGGTTTTAAACAGGCAAAGAGGAATCCGTAATTTCTTTTCGAAAGTGGTCAAAGACTATTTTGCCCAATATTATCATGTTGTTTTAGGAAGACTGGCTCTTGTTCCGATTTTGATTATTGCTCTTACCGGAACCTATTTATCCTTAGAAAGATTCAACTTTTTTATGGGTAAAGAAGAAAAGAAAAAAGAAAAAACGGAAATCGTAACGCCTTCAAAAGGAAAAACGGCTTCAGTATTTGCGACAACTCTTTTGACTGATGTCAATAAAATCGAATTTCCTTTTACAGATGATCCTGAAGAATATTACATCATTCAGCTCAAAGACCGTGAAATCGAAGTCAATCAGGTTACAGGAGCAGTTGTAACAGAGAAACGTTCGCCAATGAGGATTCAGTTAGCTGATCTGAGCCTTAATTTGCATACCGGAAAAACCAATGCCATTTGGGCATTTATTCTGGCCATTGCGAGTATCAACATTCTGTTTTTCATTTATTCCGGTTTTGCCATTACTTTAAAAAGAAGATCAAGCCGTATTAAAAATAAATTCAAAGCCAGTGAAAGTAAATTTATCCTTCTGGCAGGTTCGGAAAACGGTAGTTCATTGCGATTTGCCAATGCTATCCTGAAACAATTAATTGGACATGGCGAAAAAGCTTTTATAACTGAATTAAACAGCTACAACAGTTTCCCGAAAGCAGAACACATTATAGTCTTCTCCTCTACTCATGGTTTAGGAGATGCACCGTCTAACGGAAGTAAATTTATATCACTTTTAAAGAAATATCCGCAACAGCAAAAAATCAAATTTTCAGTAGTAGGGTTTGGTTCGAAAGCCTACCCTGACTTTTGTGAATTTGCTTTTGAAATTGATAAACAATTAGAAAATCAAAATTGGACAGAACGCCTTTTGGATGTACAAACCGTAAACGATAAATCGGCAACCGAATTTGTAGAATGGATCAAATTATGGAGTGCCAAAACCGAAATTCCGTTATCGACAACGCCATCTTTATACAATCACGTTCCAAAAGGTTTGCAAAAACTAATGGTTTTAGATAAAACACAGGTTTCTGAACACGAACAAACCTTTATACTGACTCTAAGGGCCAATGCAAGGGCAAAATTCAGTTCCGGAGATTTATTGGCTATTTATCCGGCAAACGATACAAGAGAGCGCCTTTACTCCATTGGGAATCATTCGGGCAATATACAATTGGTTGTAAAGCTACATCCACACGGGTTAGGGTCTGAGTTTCTAAACAATCTTCTTCCGGGAAATACAATAAAAGCCAGAATCATCAATAATAAAGCTTTTCATTTTCCAAAGAAAGCTTCTAAAGTAGCTTTAATTTCAAACGGAACCGGTATTGCACCTTTCCTTGGAATGATTGAACAAAATAAAACCAAAACAGAAACGCATTTATACGCCGGATTCCGCATGGAAACAGAGACTGTTTCCGGATATAAAAAGTTCACTGCAGAAATGATTCAGAAACAAAAGCTGCAAAGTTTTCATCTTGCTTTATCACGCGAAGCAGAACATTTTTATGTAATGGATCTCATCAAACGTGATGCTGATTTTTTTATTAATGTATTAAAAGAAGGCGGCGTCATCATGATTTGCGGTTCGCTTGCCATGCAAAAAGATGTTGAAGCTATTTTGGATACATTATGTATTGAAAGAAAAATAAAAAGTATTTCAGATTATAGACAGAATGGTCAATTATTGACGGATTGCTATTGATTACCATTTTAGATTGTAGATTGTAGATTTTAGATTATAGATCACAGAATATAGATTTTAGTACCGAAACTTCGGGATAGATTTGTAAGTCCCCGAGGGACGAAATATTTATAGAAAAACAGAAACCTAATCGATAAAACCCCAGAGGGGTGACATATATTTACAATCTAATTTTTTTTACTCCTGGTATTTCATAATTAAAAAAAGGCATTATTAAAACGATTTTTATGCATAAATCAATCCTATATAAATTCCTGTTTTTCTCTGTAATAATCTATGGATTATCAGCGAACGCACAAGTATTACGAAAGCGAACTACCCTGCTTATGGGCGGGCGTTTTGACATTACAATCGTCGCAAAAGATTCTCTTTTGGCAGAACAAAATATCGATGAAGTCATTGCAGAAATCACCCGAATCGAAAACCTAATCTCCGACTGGAAACCGGATTCTCAAGTTTCAGAAGTCAATCAGAATGCAGGAATAAACCCCATAAAAGTAGATCGCGAAGTTTTTGAACTAACCCAAAGAGCCATACAATTTTCTGAAGCTACCAACGGAGGTTTTGATGTGAGCTTTGCGGCAATGGACAGAATCTGGAAATTTGACGGATCAATGACTGAAATGCCTTCGGCTGACGCTATAAAAAAATCAGTCGAGAAAGTGGGGTATAAAAATATCATTTTAGATTCAGTTCAATCCACTATATTCCTGAAATTAAAAGGAATGAAGATTGGTTTTGGAGCTTTAGGCGAAGGATATGCAACGGATAAATGCCGAAATATGATGCTGGCAAAAGGCATAAAAGCCGGAATCGTAAACGGATCCGGGGATATGACGGCCTGGGGAAAACAACCTAATGGCAAAGACTGGAACATTGGCATGACCAACCCTTTTCACCCTGAAGAGTTATTCGCGGTTGTGCCTTTAAACAATGGCGCTGTAACTACCTCAGGAAGCTATGAAAAGTTTGTAGTTTTTAATGGAAAACGGTATTCGCATATCATAAATCCGGCTACAGGTTATCCCGCAACCGGATTATGCAGTGTTTCGGTTTTTGGTCCGGATGCAGAAACAGCAAACGGATTAAGTACTTCTCTAATGGTTTTAGGACAAAAACAAGGTTTGCTTTTGCTTAAAAAATATCCTGATTACAGTTGCGTAATGATTACCGATAAGGGGAAATTAGTAAAATCGAAGAACTTTAAAATCAAGAAGTTCAAACCTAAACTTTAGTTCCTTTATTATCGAATAGTGTCAATTTAGTTTTCAGCAGCCTTTGTTTTAGGAACATATCTTGCATATAGTATAATTGCTGCCACTACAATAAACACTGCTGTTGCATACAACATGGCCGGGCTGTAAAAATAGATAGCTGCTGCCGCCAGAGGAATAAACATATTATTGGCGGCCTGCAGGCTTTGATTTACTCCTTGTAATTTCCCTTGCTGGCTTTCGTCTACAGATTGTGATAATTTGGCATTATATGTTGGGTCGAACAAACCTTCTCCTGAGATTATAAATATCACAGCAAGCGCAATAATAAGTACCGAAGGAATAAATATGCTCAACAGAATGCATGCCAGACCAATTCCGAAAGCAATTAAACCAGCAATTCCGATGCTTTTTTCATTATAATGTTTCAGTAACCAGGGTAATAATACGGCACGCGAAAAGATTTCGCAAATACCAACCAAAGTAAGCATCGTACCAATAAATACTGGCCCCCATTTGTAAATATCTTTTAGAAAAATGGTAAAGTTAAACTGGAAAATTCCTAAACCGGCATAAAAAAGAATGCCTAATACCAGTAGTAATTTAATTGCTTTCAGACTAAAAATATCTTTAAAATGCGAAAAGACATTAAAACTTTTCAGGGATAAATGTTTCGTTCTTTTTTCCGGAACCAAAGATTCAGGCAACAAAAAGTACGTTGCCAAACCAGAGAGAAATATAAGTGCACCAGTAACAAAAAACGGCAGCGAAAGAGAAATCCCACCTAACAAGCCACCTAATGCGGGACCTCCTAATTTACCAATTCCCATCGCAGAACTAATATAACCAAACCATTTGGCTCTTTCCTTTGGCTCTGTAGTATCAGATATATAGGCAAATAAAATACTGATATTTCCCGCTGTGAGTCCGTCAATACTACGGCCAAGGAAAAGAATCCATAATGCTCCTCCAATTCCGAATAAAACATAACCAATAACAGAACCGAGTAAACTTATTAATAGAATATTTTTTCGCCCGTATCGATCGCTTAAGGATCCGAAAATGGGCGCTGCAAAAAATGTACAGGCTGCAAATACCGACATGAGTGCGCTCATACCTACGACAATTTGCTGAGATGGAAGATATTTGCCTATTATAAAAGGCAATAAGGGCAAGACAACCGACATGCCAATAGAATTTAGGAGGACAATCCCGATGATAATCCAAAATATGTGTCTTTTTGATTTTGTTTTCATATGTAATAATTGAAAGACAAAATTCTAAAAAGTTCATTTGTTAGGATTGTACAAACGCGACAAAATCGTTGTTGATGATCTGTTTTGCTTTTCTTGCAAATGCGCCCGGCGTAGTGCCGCTATAACGCTTAAATTCTCTGCTAAGATGAGATTGATCTGTATAACCCAATTCCTGGGCCAGACCGGCAATATTAGCATCTGGATGATGCCATAAATGATTGCGCACCTGCTCAAAACGCATTAAACCTGATACATCTTTTACACTATGCCCTGATGATTGCTTAAAGTTTCTCTCTAATGTACGAACGGTTGAATGAGCTGCCGCTGCTACTTTGCTTACCGGAATAATTCCTTTAGCATCCCGCATCGCTAATCCCGCTTTAAAGAGCATACTATCAACAGGAATTTGCGAATGGGCATTCAAAAAAAAATGCTGTACCTGAGCGATCGCTTCTTCTTTTTTATTGGCTACGATTAGATCATTCAGCCGGGATTGAAGCTGGGCGATAGGATGCTCAAAAATATGTACTCCGCTTTTTCCCTTGCCTGATGATAATCCAAGTAAATCAAAAACCGTCCAGGGAAAACATCTGATGGCAATGATTTCTAAAGAGTTATTTGAATTTAGCATAACAGGCTGATTGAGTAAACCCATTATAAATGGTGACGGTAAAGGCTGTAAAATACCATTGTGAGAAACACTGCAAGTGCTACCAAAATAAAAGATAATTTCAGCATACCCATCCGGCATGACCTCAAAGTTAGATGGCTCTTCGCCAGAATCTCTTCGATCGTACCAAAAGCACTTGATACTATCCTGTAATACTTCAGGAGGTTCAAATTCGAGATGGTACTTTCTAAAGGTTAACATATTTGAAGTTTAATGACTACAAAGATATCGAACAATATACTTTGATGTATTTTTTTAAGTACATTATGTTTTTCTATCTTTTTTAGGCAGATTAAGCACATTTTCTCTTCACTTACAACTTATAACTCATAAATTTTCACTTATAATTTTTCACTCATAACTTTTTCACCTCCAAAATTTCCAACATTAGAATTTCTAATGTAATTCTAATGATCTTCTAATCTGTTTATTTAGATTAAATATAAACAATACCATAAGTTTGCGCTCCTATTGGTAAGTAAATAAATTATGAGATTTTTAGCATTTGTGTTTTTGTTTGTTCATTTTTCAGTTTGGTCGCAAAAAGGAAATATTAGCGGAAAAGTTCACTTTTCTCATAATGAAACGGCTTTGGGCGCTACAGTGCTAGTTTTAGGAACACAAAATTTTGCGGTTGTGGACAATAATGGTCAGTTCGAAATCAAAGCTGTTCCATACGGAAATTATACTTTGGAAATTTCCTCACCTGAAGCCAAAACAAAAACGCATACCATTCATATACACCAGCCTTCTCATCATCTCAGTATTTATTTAGAAAAAAATGATCCTAAAGCCTTGAAAGAAGTGGTGATTAAGAAAACAACGGTAAAAAAAGAAATTATGGAGAAAGGTTTCTCTGTAAATGTCATAGAAACCCAGGAAGCTGCCAAAAGAAATATTCAGACCAATGATCTTTTAGGACAATCGGCGGGAGTCCGCATCAGACAGAACGGAGGTTTAGGATCCAGCATCAATTATAATTTAAATGGAATGTCGGGCAATGCTATCCGAATATTTATAGACGGTATTCCTATTTCGACTTATGGTTCATCATTCAATTTAAACAGTATTCCGCCTGCATTAATCGAGCGAATTGAAGTGTACAAAGGAGTAATTCCGGCACATTTGGCAGATGACGCTTTAGGCGGAGCCATTAATGTAATTTTGAAAAAAGGGGCAAAAAACACCCTAAATGCTTCGATATCTTACGGTTCGTTTAATACCACTCAGTCTAATTTTAACACCACATATCGCGATAAATCAGGTTTTACATTAAAAGGTTCCGGGTTTTATAATTACTCGGATAACGATTATGAAATTTGGGGAAAATTTGCCTATAACATTGCGCCAAACGGAGTGATGACGCAAATAAAGGCGAAACGTTTTAATGATGCATACCGTTCTTACGGAGGTCGCGTTGAAGCCGGATTTACAGATGTTAAATGGGCCGATACTTTCTTAATTGGTTTTAATGCTTCTGACGATTATAACGAAATTCAGCACGGACAAGCGATGTCAAAGCCATATAAAGGCAGATTTACAGAGGCAGATGCGCAGGTAATCAGCATCAATTATGCTAAAAAAGATTTTATTGTAAAAGGTCTTGAATTCACGGTCAATTCGGTTTTTAGCCAAAGAGGAGAAGTTTTAAATGATACCGTTAAATGGAATTACAACTGGTTTAACGAAAAAGCAATTGGTATTGATGGTCAGCACTTTTTATCACCAACGGGCGCACAACAAGGCCCTCCTACTATTTTGCATATCGATAACAAAATATTCAGTACAAGAGGCGGATTAAATTATACATTAAATGACAACCACAAATTTGTATTCAGCAGTATGCTTTATTCATTTGACAGGGACGATAAAGATGAAATGAAATCAGAACTGGAAAAAAATTTTCAGCAAAAGCGGGATCTTCAAAAAAGTATTTTATCCTTTGCTTACGAATTTCAGGCATTTGATTCACGCCTAAGAACCAATTTATTTGGAAAACGCTATAACCAAAAAACCGAACAAAGAACTCCTTTGATAGTAGTCGAAAACGGACAGTCTACAATAACGGAGAAATTAGATCACAATAACACTACTTTTTACGGTTACGGATTTGCGGGTTCTTATTTTGTTTTGCCTAAACTGATGTTTTCTTTATCTGCAGAAAAAGCCATAAGACTTCCTTCTGAAAATGAAATTTTTGGTAATCCGGGAGAAAATCAAACCAGCAACCCTTCTTTAAAACCGGAAGAAAGTGACAACTTAAATATAGGATTACGATTTGGGCCTTACCTAATCCATCAGCATAAATTTAGCTTTGGAGGATCCGGATTCTGGAGAAATTCTAAAAACAAAATCATACGTGAATTTAGTAATCGTCTAAACGAAGCCTTACAAACATCCCCTTCTGTAAATTTAGGAACAGCGCAATCTTTAGGTTATGAAGCTTCATTAGAATATTCATACAACAAGCGATTGTTTATAGGAATGAATATGTCGAAGTTCAATTCACTCTTTAAGGACAAATACGATAATAAGGGAAAAATGCTGGATTACTATAACAAACAATATCCTAATGAGCCTTATTTTATTATTAATGGTAATGCCCAATACAATTTTAAAGATATTCTACAATCTAATGCTGAACTGAATCTGTATTACAATTGTACTTATGTGGGTGAGTTTTTCACTACCTGGCAATCCACTCAAATAGACAAAGTGCCTTCTCAGTTTCCGCACGATTTAGGTTTGAGTTATACATTTCCCAACAAAAAATACATTGTAAGTTTTGATGCCAAAAACATCACCAACGAACAGGTTTACGACAATTTTGGGGTTCAGAAACCGGGAGTAGCTTTTTATCTGAAATTCAATTACATACTGAACAAGTTTTAATCTATATAATTAATTTTTTTAAACCCATGAATATGAAAAAAAGTACATTTAAATTAATGACATTTGGTTTGGTTTTTACCACATTTGCCTTAACGACAAGCTGTAGCAGTAATGATAACGAAGATCCTATAACGCCTACATTACCCGAAGTTGAAAGCCGCTGGATAACTGTTGCAGGCGCTTTGATGCAAACTGAACCGGGAGACGGAAATGGCGGTACCAAAGTTTTTTCTGTAAGTAAAGAAGATGCTAAAAACCCAAATATTTCTATCAATGTTTATGATAATGGTACTCCTGTACAATCTACCAGAACGGCTCGTTTACAGTCATCTGTAGATGGTAATACTCTTTTTAATATTACCTATACAGGCGCAAATGGTGGTGAGTTCATGACATATAAAGTAAATGGCGGCAATAGTTTTACACAATCAGGATCTACCGTAAATATCTCGCAATACGCAGGAACGTCACCAAGATGGAACAAACTTTTTGACGGAGATAAAACAGGTATTGCAGTAAACGTAACTGCGCCTGTAATTGTTACAAATACAGATAAAACATATAAATATACAAGAGGTTCTGCCACTGTACTAAGTTTAGATTTACAGAAGATTTTAATTTCTGCCGCAAAGCAATACGAAATCCCGTTGAGCCCTGAAGAAGAAGCTTTGGGACATCATATTTTTCGTTTAGATGCGCCAACTTTAAACAAAGCCGGAAATAAATTAATCATCGGAACATGGATGCGTAAAACAAATCCTCTTACAGGAGCAAACGAGGCAGCATTTGATCGTATAGGTTCTAAATCTGTAGTAGTAGATTATCCGTCATTACAAAACCCGCAAGTAATTACTTCTACTGTTGCTTTTGGTGATACAAGTGGTTTCCGTAGTTTTAATAGTTTTCTTGCTAATGATGGTAATATTTATCAGGCTACTCAAAGAGACACAAAAAATGGTTCTTATATCTTAAAAATCAACCAGGACAATCAATATGACAACTCGTACGTATTCAGTTTAGATACTGCACTTGGGGTAAAAGGATCTTATATCGATGCGTGGAGATATGTAGGTAACGGAATTGCTTATGCATTATATAATTTTACGGATGCAAATGGTCAGGGCTTTGTAGCAAGAATCGACCTTAACGCAAAAACAGCTAAAAAAGTGGAAGGAATTGCATACGATGCTGATCTTGATTTTGGTCAGTACCAAGGTTTTGTAGTAGATAAAAACGAATTGTATATCGCAGTTACTCCGGTTGGTAAAGATGGAAACATTTATATCATTGATGCTGTAACTGGCGCTGTTACAAAAGGTGCTAAATTGGTTAATAAAGCCGGAAACCACTATATTGGTGTATTCTAAAAAATAACAATAGCAGAAATGCAATTGCAACAATGCTATTACTTGAGTTTTTTTTTAATTAGAACATTCCGCTTCAGATTTCTGGAGCGGAATGTTTGTTTTTATATGGATTCTTAGGAGGGAAATTAAGTGCGGAAAGTAATTTATAAGTTTTATTTTTTTAATCACGCAAAGACGCAAAATTTTTTAAGCTTTATGTTTCTGGAATTAATTTGCTAAGATTTGGAAGTGTCATTAATAATGCGAACTTTGCGACTTTGCGTCTTTGCGCGATTATTTCACCCCAATAAAAAAAATCCTTCCTCCCGATGGCTATCGGGATTGCGGTTAAGATCGTTACAACTTTTACATATTAAGTATCACAAGTAACAGAATCCCAATCCTGCTCCATATAATTTATAAGCCAGTTTAATGCATATTGTCTTTCGTATACAATTCCGGGATTAATTCCTTCCATTTCCCTGCCATTAATTCTCGCGTCGACACAAGCCCAATTGTATCGGTAATATAAATCGGCAGCATCTAAAATTTCGCTTTTTGATCTTGTAGAAACAATAGCATTAATAAAAACATTAGGATCTTTGTCCTGACCAACCGGATAATCATCAGGATCCAGATTTTCAAGATCACAAAACTCATCCGGAAAATCTAAAGTATCGACTTTATTCAAAGCCCACATCAATACCCAGATTCCTTCGCATTTCCAGCTTTCATTTGCCTTTTTATCATCGGTTGGGTTGGCCAGAAATTCTTTTTCGTTTTCGGTTGTAAAGTCCCAAAGGTTGTAATTTTGAAGATATTCTGTAGCTTCTTCCGTATCAATACTATTAAACGCAACCAAATTTACAACTGCAAGAGCACTCACTCTTTGCGCAATTTCTTTTGGTGTTCTTATCGTTGTCTCCTCTTCAGATTCTATGCAAGGCAGGTTTCTGTTGATTTTGATACTATATTCTTCCAGAATTTTTTCATTATTTTCCTTTCTTATCAACTGATCTTCTGCCAGCTCATTCTGATCTCCATCAAAATAAACCGAATTAATATTGACAGGCAACTCATCAATTTCACAATTTCCTTCGGTATCGATAATAAGGTCCAGATTTTTATCCAGAAAATGCTGTCCGCCAGATTTACTAATCACAGTATCAGGCTGAACAAACAAAATCGCATCGAGTTCGTTTGCTATATTTTTTATAATTGTTTTTAAATCGGTTATTTCTCCCTCTTCCTGAATAATCGTAAATTCTGAATTCAAAGTTTCTATCTTGCGCAGAAACAAATTCTTAACTTTTTCATTTACGGTTGGCAATGCATATACAAAACCATAAAGTCCTTTTAAATTGGCCGTTAGCGCAGAATCATTAATTTCAGGAATTTGATACGAAGGCTCGGCTCTTTCGCGATATAAGATTTTTATTTTATGCGAAAAATCTAAATTACTTCCCTTAATTTCCAAATCAATGATGTCCGATTCATCCTGACGACTTAGTGTAATGTCTCCTTTGGGAAAATTAGATAAGATTATTTCTTTAATATCATCAAACCCAGACTGGTGTGAGTAAATAGTACAAATCATGCTATTATTTTCTATTTGTGATTAAATATTCAGGCGTGTAAAATTGGTTTATTTACGCTAATATAGGCTTATTTTCGTACAAACTGCAAATGCAAGCAGACCGAAATTTTACAATATAAAAAAAAGTTCCACGCAAATTTTACTGATTTGGGCAGATTAAATTTAAGATTCATTCGTATCAAATAAATCTGCATTATCAGCTTAAATCCATATTAAATGGGCGCGAAATACTTTTAACTGGCTTTCCCCCGAATGTTCATTTCTTTATTTCGAAAATTTAAAACATAGAATAAATCTTAAAAATTATAAAAACGAATTCCTTTTATTATTCTAATACTATGCTAATAGCGAATAAATCAGACTTTCTTAACGAAACCTTTTTATTTTGTGGCAACTTTTAATTTAGTTCTCTATTTAAATATTTTTCAATAGATTTGTGTAATCGATTACATTTACATATATTTATCGATCGAAGTTGTTTTTTTCTGAATCAATAAAAAAATACGCATCAATAAATATATTTAGCAATAAAGTCTATTTGTTTAGACTGAAATTTTTAACCATAATTCAATTAGAATGAAAACTAACCCAATTCACTTTTTACGTATTGCTCTGGCAATTATAATAACAAGTTGTGCGCAAAACAGTATGGCCCAAAATTCAAAAGCTTATGATACTTATAAGAATATTGAATTTAAAATGGCCAAAGTCAAAGAACCTGTAATTCCTAAAAACAGCGTAAACCTTAAAGATTTTGGTGCGGTAAATGGCGGGTATGTTCTCAATACAAAAGCTTTCGCAGATGCAATAGACGCAGTTTCAAAAAAAGGTGGCGGAAAAGTAATTATTCCTCCCGGCATCTGGCTTACAGGTCCCATCTTATTAAAAAGTAATCTCGAATTACATGCAGAAACAGGCGCATTGATCCTTTTTTCGCCTGATAAAAGTTTATATCCTATTATAGAAACCAGTTTCGAAGGGTTGAATACCTGGAGATGTATCTCTCCTATTTACGGTAAAAACCTTGAAAACATTGCTTTTACAGGTAGTGGTGTCTGGGACGGATCCGGAGAAGTCTGGCGTCAGGTTAAAAAGAACAAACTAACAGACAGTCAATGGAAAAAAGTTGTGGCTTCTGGTGGAGTTTTAAACAAAGAGAAAACCAGCTGGTATCCGTCAGAAACTTTTATGAATGCTTCTAAAGGTGCTGATCAAAACGTACGTCTGGATTTAAAAACAAAAGAAGAGTTTGAAGCTATTCATGACTTTTTACGTCCTGTAATGGTAAGTATTCAAAACAGTAAAAGAGTATTGTTTGATGGTCCGGTATTTCAAAATTCGCCAGCCTGGAACATTCACCCTTTGATGGTTGAGGATTTGATTGTGCGCAATGTAACGGTTCGTAACCCTTGGTATTCTCAAAATGGTGATGGTCTCGATGTGGAATCCTGCAAAAATGTAATTATCGAAAATTCAAGTTTTGATGTAGGCGATGATGCTATTTGCATTAAATCAGGAAAAGATAAAGACGGTCGCGATCGTGGTGTTCCCTGCGAGAACATTATCATAAAAAATAATATTGTTTATCACGGACACGGTGGCGTAACTGTTGGAAGTGAAATGTCTAGCGGTGTAAAAAACATGCATGTATCTAATTGTACTTTTATGGGAACTGATGTTGGATTGCGTTTTAAAAGTAACCGCGGACGCGGTGGTGTGGTGGAGAATATTTTTATTTCGGATATTTTCATGACTAATATTCCGTCGCAGGCAATTTCATTTAACCTGTATTATGGAGGAAAATCAATCGAAGAAACTTTGGCCGAAGGAGGCAATACATTGAGCTCTCAAGCGTTGCCGGTAAATGAAGAAACGCCTCAGTTTAAGAATATCTCCATAAAAAATGTAACAATAAAAGGTGCTCAGCAAGCCGTATTTTTACAAGGTTTACCTGAAATGAACCTTGAAAACATCGAAATTTCTAATCTGACCGGAAATGCTACAAAAGGTTTTTCTATCATTGATGCCAACGGAATAAAAATTAGCAATGCCAAACTGGACATAGAAAATGCTACTGTATTTGAAATTTACAATACCAAAAACATGTCACTGAAAAATGTAGAGTTCAATTCTACTTCTCCTAAGGCAATTACTGTTAATGGAGAAGCTTCTCAGAATATTGAATTTGTTTCCTCTTCTAATTTTAATTTTAGCAATAAAACTACTGTTGGGGAAAGTGTTCCTAAAGGAGCTGTGAAGTTTTAAAAAACTCAAAAGAATAAATTAAAAGAAAAGGTTTGAATCGATTATATTCCGATTCAAACCTTTTTTTATGTTATCGATTTATAATTTTCAACTACACTCTTAAAGCATAAATATATCCGGTACCATTTTCGCCACTTTCTAATTGATATTCCGTTTGAATTCGAACATAGCCGTCACCTTCAAAATCATCAAGATAATCCCAATACAAAGGCAAATCTTCAGAAAATAATACATATACCTTTATATCCTGAGCATCTTCAGGGTTTACGGTAATAAAACCATTATATCCTAAAGAAGATCCCCAACCGCCTTCTTCCAGCTTTCATTTTATAATAGCTTTTCTCCACTCTCCTTTTATGGCATCCATAACCGAATGATTAGACTCTCCCGGTGCCAAAGATCCGTAAATAATTAAAGCCGGTATTGCTGTTACATCTTTCATTGCTCAATTCTATTCTCTATATTCTTTCTTCTTTACTCTATTCTCTTTAAAATTAAAATTCCAAAATGGGTTTCTTCATATCGTGATACAAAAGAACTTTCCAGTGTTTGTCTTTCGCTTCGAGCTCCCACTTTTTACGAGATGCCATGGCACGTTTTCCATCATAATCGGTTTTGTAGGCTACAGGCAGTTTTAAATATGCTTCCTGAGGCAAATCATCTGCCCCGTAAAAGACAATCTCATTATCTTCCTTAATCCAGAACACCTGATGAAATGGAGAATGTCCGGCAGAAACTTCATAGAAAATTTCATCTGTTATTTGTCCCTTATCATCTTTCAGCATTTCAATATTAGGAAGTCCTTTTATTTGATTTAACAGGCTTAAATTATAAGATGGATGTTGTTGCGTCAGAGCAAAATCAAGTTCTCTTTGTTGCGCATAAATGGTTGCGTTCGGGAAATTCTGAATAAAGGCATCTCCATCAAAAGAACCAATTCCTTCAATATGATCTTTATGAAAATGCGAAATCAGAACTTTTGTAATTTGTTCCGGCAATATATCATGATTTTGCAGCAAATGATGAATTAAAGGTCTCTCGTTTTGATAAAATCCCAAACCTAAATCTAATAGTATATAATCATTTTGAGTAACGATCAAAAAAGGCTGAATGGCCATCTTAAGTCCTGAATCTAAAGGAAATTCTTCTATGAGTTTAAATTCTTTCTCACTGTTTACAACATAATTTCCTTCTTGTAGTGGTATTATTTTCATTTTACTCTTATCATTATTTTCTACAAAGGTCTAAAGAATTTCTATATTTGTAAAACCTTATTTTTCGATAGTATCAATCGATAAAACCGATTTAAAAAAATGGAACTCAGACAACTTAAATATTTTCTAAAAGCTAAAGAATTACTCAACTTTACCGAGGCTGCTAATGCTTTAAATATTAGCCAGAGTACTTTATCACAACAGATAAAACAACTTGAAGATGAATTGCAAATCTCTCTTTTTAACCGAATAGGAAAACGAATTACACTAACCGAAGCGGGGGAATTATTTTCGGTTTATGCTTTGCAGAGTACAAATAAAGCTAGTGAAGGACTTCAATTATTAAAAGATTTAAACAATTTGAATACCGGAAAAATTGCAATAGGTGTGACTTATGCCCTGCGTGATATTTTGACCGAAAGTGTAATTGAATTTGCAAATCAATATCCTAAAATAGAGTTTGAAATTGTTTTTGGCACTTCTAAGGAATTAATTCAAAAACTCAACCATTTTGAGTTGGATGTCATTCTTACTTTCGAAGAAATTCTTACTGAAAATCATTTTAAATATCAGGTACTTTTTACTTCACCGATGACGCTGGTTACTTCAACAGATTCTGATTTAAAAAGCAGAACTTCTATATCATTAAAAGAAATAAGCAAACTTTCTCTCGCCCTTCCTGCCAAGGGATATAGCACCACTCAGTTTATTGCCGAAGCCTTTGCTAAAAATAACCTGCACCCAAAAGTAACTATCGAAATCAATGATATTCCAACACTTTTAGAACTCGTAAAAAGCGGAAACTGGTATACTATCCTCACCCAAACCACGATTAAAAACGAACAAGGAATTTCGTGTATCCCAATAGAAGGAAAAAATATGACCAGAACTGCCATGATAATTTCTATAAAAGAAGTCTATGAAAAGAAAGCGGTTAAGGTTTTTCTCGATATTTTGAAATCATTGGTTTAACAAATAACAATAATAGCATAAAAACAGAATGCGTTTTATTCTTGTTTTTCGGTATAAAAAAGTGCTCCCTGCCCCCATCTGTCACCATTTTGATCTTTTAATTCCCAGACAATTCCGTTGTAAATAGTAAAACTATTTCCGTTTTTATCCACGCGGTCACCAGAGTAATTATAAGCAATTCCGTTTTGGGCAACCTCTTTTAGTAACCGCTCACGATCTGTCCTGTTTGGAGCTGAGGCGCTAAGTCTTGAAGGAAGTGAGAGCAATTCATCTAAAGTATATTTAAAACAGGATAAAGCATATTGATTGCCATAAATAAAAACCGGATCTGCACTGCTGTCATGTGCAAGAATACTATAATTTGATTCTTCATTAAGCCATTTATAGCGATCCTGGATATCTTCAGGGCAAGGAAGACGATGACCACTAAGAGAAAGAAAACAATCGTCTATTTTTTTTAGCAAAGCATACATTTTTTCTGAATTCATAATTTTATTTTTTATAAATTTTTAAGACGCGGATTACTGCCCAGAAGCTGCAAAGCATCAACGGGAACTTCTATTAATAAAGATCGGGATGTTTTAGTTGTATCGCTCATTTGGGCCAGCAACTCATCTAAATTGTTTAAATCAGCATTTAAGTACGCTGCATCCCAGCCATGTGCTCTGGCTACTCCGCAATAATCAATTGATTTGATTTCGGCGTGATAATGGGCTTTCTCTACCTGAGGCATAATTTTATTTAGTCCCTGCTCTACAATTCCTAGTGTTTCATTATTTAATAAAAAAACCACCAGACCAAGATCGCTTACTTCTCCCATTGTTCCTGAGAACAAACGAAAACAGCCATCACCCGTAAACAAAAATACTGATTTTTCCGGACTGGATATTTTTGCCCCAACAGCTGTACCAAAAGCGCCGCCCATGGCAGAACCGCGATAAAGAGAATGAAACCGAATGTTGTTGTTTGGCCGCTGAACCACATATTGCCGATCTTTGTAAGCCAGACAAATATCATCAAAACCTATGGAGTTCGCGGGCCACCATTTGTCTAATTGCTGGTACAAAGTTGCTACATTTACATAGTTTTCCCGGGCGGTACTAAAAGATGTATCGTTTAAATCTTCCGGAGCTAATGTGGCCGGTAAATTAGAAAAAGCTTTTTGTCTGGAAGATGCTATTACAGATTCAAGAAAAATATCTAAAGGAGCTTGAAAATGATAATATTCACCCTCGGTAAAATGTTGTACACTATTATTTACCAATCCGTAAGCATCATGAATATTACCTAAATAAAAGGTACTGGTTGCTGAAAATTTAGTAAAATTTACAGTATACTCATCCGGGCACGCCCCTAAAATAAGTAAAACATCATTCTCATCGAGTGAATTAAAAAGGGATAGTGCTTTATCATTTCCTCCAAAAGAGATATAACCATAGCCATAGGGATTGCTGCGATCTACAGCATTGGCACCATTAATACTCCAGATAACAGCAGGTTTTAATTGTCTGGAAAATTCAGAAATTAAAGCAGCTGCTTTCTCATAACGTGCCATTTCTTCCCCAACCAATACTACAAGACGTTTACCATCCAGCTCTTTTCTGAATGTTTTAATAAAGGTATCCAGATCAACATCCCCGTTGTTATTTGTTTTCTCTTCAATTACAAATTTCGAAGCTTCCTCTTCAATAACCATCAATTTTTCATTATCCAGAACAAGTACTACAGGTTTAGAATTATCAAGCTGTTTTTTGGCCTGTGCCAGTTTTTCTGATAACGTAAACTGACTGTTCAATACAAAAACAGAATCAGGTAATTCTGCTGCTAATTGAACTATTATATTACTCCCGTAAGAAGTTGAATCCTGCAATGGAGAAAAGCCGGTTGTGCCTGAGCCGGAAACAGGAACAATATATACTGCCGGAATATCATGCAGCTTGGCATCACTTAATCCGCAGCTTATCAGTTTGGTCGCGGCACCGGTTGTTGCAATGGCGGCCGCAATTTTTCCGCTTGCTAAATAATATCCCAGCGGAACAAATCCTGCGCTATATTCTCCAAAATTCAGAAACTCCACTCTATTGGTAGCATTGCTTTTATAAGGAGATATATTTTTTAGAAAATGAATGATTCCTCCTCCTGTAACTCCGGTGTAAAAAGAAACTCCCCAGCTCTCCAGTGTATCTATAATTACTTTATTGCTATCCATTTGATTTAGTATTACGTAAAAAAATAATGTGTTTCAATGCGTATGAATAACTTTACAATACTGAAATTTAACACTTATAAAGATACAAACTGAATTGAAAAACCTGTAAAATAAAAATATAAAAATTCGTACAAATAATTATTAATTCACTGATTAACAAAAGTTTAAATTATCACATTCTCAATATTAATGAAGCGGTTCTTTATTTTATAATACCAAAAGATTGCAATAAAAAAACGCCTCAAAAAATTGAGGCGTTTCGTTGGGTCATGTTTTAATTTAATTAATTACGATTACCGTGGGAATGATTTTGGTCTTTATTAGAATTTCCTCTGGATTTGTTTGGATGCTCCTTTTTAGAGTTTCCATTGTAATTCTTTTGTTTATGTACTTTCTCCGGTTTATTTCCCCTGTTCTTTTGAGGAGTGCCGTGATATCCCTTTGGATAATTGGTTCTGTGCTTTGTATGATAGGTATAAGGAGCATCTCCTCTATAATCATTTAGCACTACTTTATATCCTCCATAAAGATCATATTGTCTGTATCTAGAAGGTAATCTGCTTTCACGAACCCATCTGCCGTTATTATCATAAATAAACTGTTTTTGGGTAATATCATAATAGGTATCGATATCCGGCAAATAGTAATATCTACTATCGTCATAACCTTGTGGCCCCCAACTTGGAGGTGTACCAATATTTACATTGATCGAAACTTGTGCGTGGGCAAAAACACTCATCAGGAGCATTAGTGCAATTACTATTTTTTTCATTTTTGTGGTATTAAGTATTATTTGATTAATACAATGCTAAAGTAGTGCCATTTATTTGCCTTTGCACGCTTGATTATACAGAAACACCCAGCCAATCGACGAATAGTATCTCACAACCGACAAAAAGTTATCGCATAAAAAAACGCCTCAAAATTTTGAGACGTTTTTGCATTAACAATTTAATTTAAGATCGTCCTTTACCTGATGATCTTTTCATTTATTTCCATCCGCCACCCAGAGCACGGTACAAATCGACTACAGCCTGCAATTTTTGCAAATTGTCGTTTACACCACTCAACTGAGCCGCTAAAAGGTTTTGCTCTGATGTCAATACATCAGTATAATTTGTTGCAGAACTATACTCTAAAAGTTGTTGTGTATAATCAACTGCTTTTACTAAAGCTTCAATTTGCTTTTCTCTTGAATCTTCTTTATCAACCGCCATTTCGTAAGCATACAACGCATTCGACACTTCCTGGCCTGCAACCAAAAGACTTTGCTGGAAGGTATTAAAAGCCTGAACTTGTCTTGACTGTGCGTTTGTCAGTCGTTCTCTGTTAAGTCCCTGATTGAAAATAGGCTGTGTTAAACCTCCTATTATTGAATAAAAAATAGACTGATCGAAGAAATTTTTCAATTGCAAAGTCGATAATCCCCCGCTTGCTGTAAGCGTTAAACTTGGATAGAAATACGTTTTAGCCAAATTGGTATTTTCAAAAGCTGCCCTGAAATTGAACTCTGCCTGACGAACATCCGGACGGTTTTCTAGCAATTGGGCAGGCAAACCAATGGCAATTTTTTCAGGAATTATCTGGTCTCCCAAAGTTCCTCTTTCTATTGGCCCTGAAGCTTGTCCTAATAAAATATTAAGTGCATTTTCGGTCTCACGAATGCTTCTTTTCAAATCCGGAATTAAAACTTCCGCTGCATGCTGGTTGGCTTCACTTTGTACAACAGATGCTCCTGTAACAATCGCACCTTCTTTTAAAGCTTTTATCACTTCAACATTTTTGATACGGCTTTCTAATGTAGCTTTTGTAATTTCTAATTGCTTATCATAAGCAAGCAATAAAAAATAATTATTGGCAATATCAGAAATCAATTGTGTTTGTACCGCTTGTTTTGCAGCATCTGTAGCAAGATAAGTTGCTAAAGCTGCTCTTTTAGAACTGCTTAGTTTACCCCAGATATCAGCCTCCCAGGATGTACTTAAACCCATTTTATAGGTTGTCGTTAAGGTATTGATATTAATTCCCGGAGGAAAATTTAATGCTGCTTTAGATTGCTTGTTACGTGTTGCATTGGCATCAAAATTTAAATTTGGGTAATACGCCAATTTCGTCTGACGCAAAGTAGCACGCGCCTGAACGATATTTTCAATCGCATTTTTTAAATTCAGGTTCTGATCTAATCCTTTTTGAATTAAAGCATTTAGTTTTTGATCTTTAAAAACAGTTTGCCACGGCATGGTCGCGATCGTAGTCGAATCTGCAGAAGCCTGATCCCTATATAACTTATCCGTCGAAATTGTCGATGGACGTTCGTATTTCTTAGCAACGCATGAACTTAAAAGAACGGCTGCGACTGCAATAAGAATATATTTATTTGAACTATGAGTCATTTTTTCTTAATTAAATTATTACTCTTTATGAGCTTCGATTAGTTGTACTTCCTCGTCATCATCTCCTTCATCATAACCCTCTTTTGCCGGACCACTGATTCTTTCCTGCAGCCCCTGGAAAATGATAAACAATACCGGAATAACAAATACTCCTAAAATTGTTCCGATTAACATACCTCCAACAGCTCCTGTACCAATCGATTTATTTCCTACAGCTCCTGCTCCGGAAGCAAACATCAAAGGAACCAGTCCTAAGATAAAAGCGAATGAAGTCATTAAAATTGGTCTAAGACGTGCTACAGCTCCTTCAACTGCTGCCTGCACAATAGGCATTCCTTTACGCCTTCTTTCCAGCGCAAATTCAACAATCAAAATACCATTCTTGGCCAGCAGTCCAATCAGCATGATTAAGGAAATCTGTAAATAAATATTACTGTTTAACTTGAATATGATCGAGAATAAATATGCTCCAGCCAATCCAAACGGAATTGATAATAATACTGCAAATGGCAAAATATAACTTTCATATTGCGCACTTAATAAGAAATACACAAACACAAGACATAATATAAAGATGAAAACAGTTTCGCTTCCTGAAGCCAATTCCTCACGTGTTAAACCTGAGAACTCGTAACCATAACCTGCAGGCAATTCTTGCGCAGCAACTTCCTGAATAGCTTTAATTGCATCTCCGGAACTAAAGCCCGGATTTGGTGCTCCCGTAATCGAAATAGAGGTAAAAAGGTTAAATCTTGAAATAGATTCCGGTCCAAATACTCTGGTCATTTTTACAAACTCTGTAATAGGAGCCATTGTTCCGGCACTGTTTCTGACAAAAATTTTATTCAGCCCTTCTGTATTGGTACGGAATTCCGGAGAGGCCTGGATCATTACACGGTATTGTTTTCCGAATTTATTAAAATTCGAAGCATACAATCCTCCATAATAACCTTGCATCGTAGACAAAATCGTATTGATTGAAACTCCCGCGTCTTTTGCTTTTGCCAGATTGATATCCATCATATATTGAGGGAATCCCGGATTAAAAGGTGTGGTTGCATATTGAATTTCAGGACGTTTTGATAATTTTTCTAAAAAGTCTGTATTCACCTTAAAGAATTCTGATGTGGTATGACCTCCTTTATCCTGCAATTGAAATTCGAATCCGCCACTTTGCCCAAATCCTGAAATTGTTGGCGGCGAAATAAAGAAAATATTAGCTTCACGAATATCTCTTGTTTTGGCAAAAAGCTGACCAATTACATCATTTACACTTAAATCACGTTTTTCCCAGGTTTCCATTTTTAGGATAACCATACTATAAGCACTTCCCGCTCCGGCCGTAAAGTTCTGTCCAACAATACGCAACGTGTTTTTAACTCCCGGAATCGTTTTGGCAATACTATCTACTTTCTTAGCTACTTTATCAGAACGCTCCATAGAGGCAGATGGTGGTAAACTAATGTTGGCAAAAATAGTTCCCAAATCTTCAGCAGGAACGAAAGCTGATGGTGTGGTTTTCATCATATAAAATAATGATGTCCCTGCAAAAAGAATCGCAACTAATACAATCCATTTTTTTACAGAAAGAAACTGAACCGATTTTTTATACTTATTGGTAACATTATCAAATGCAACGTTAAATGATGTATAAAACCTCTGAAGATAGCTTTTATGTTTGTGATCGTCTGCATGTGGTTTCAAAAGTAAGGCACACAACGCAGGACTTAATGTTAATGCATTAATGGCAGAAAGGATAATCGCAACGGCTAATGTAATACCAAATTGTTTATAGAAAACCCCTGTAGATCCAGTAATAAAAGTTACCGGAATAAATACCGCAGCCATTACAAGTGTGATCGAAATAATCGCTCCCGAAATTTCATCCATGGCATCGATTGTCGCTTTTTTAGACGATTTATAACCATGATCCAGTTTGGCGTGCACTGCCTCGACGACCACAATCGCATCATCGACCACAATACCAATGGCCAGAACCATTGCAAAAAGCGTTAATAAGTTGATCGTAAACCCGAATAAATTCAGGAAAAAGAACGTTCCTACAATCGCAACCGGAACTGCTATAGCCGGAATTAATGTTGACCTGAAATCCTGAAGGAAAATAAACACTACAATAAACACCAATACAAAAGCTTCGATCAGGGTATGAATTACCTTTTCGATAGAAGCATCTAAGTTTTCGTTAATATCAACAAGAGTTGTATATTTTACTCCTTTTGGAAAGTTTTTTGACGCTTCCTCGATCAGTTTTTTCGAATTGATAATTACATCACGTGCATTAGATCCCGGAGTCTGGCTGATTGCCATCGCTGTCGATTCTATACCATTTGTTTTGGTCGTAGAAGCATAACTTAACGATCCTAACTCTACTTTGGCAACATCTTTTAATCGTAATAATTGTCCGTTTCCAACAGATTTAATGATAATATCTCCAAATTCCTGCGAACTGGTTAAACGTCCCTTGTATTTAATTACGTATTGAAAAGCCTGATTTCCGTTCTCACCAAATTTACCGGGAGCAGCTTCGATATTTTGTTCAGCTAAAGCCGCCGAAATATCGCTCGGAATCAATTTATATTGCTGCATTACATCTGGTTTCAGCCAGATTCTCATAGAGTAATCGTTGGCTCCAAAAACCGTTACATCTCCTACCCCCACCACACGCTGGATTTGAGGAACCAGGTTGATCTTAGCATAATTCTGAAGGAAAGTCTGACTGTACTCATTGCCATCACTATATAAAGAAAAAATCAATAAGTTACTACTCTGACTCTTTGTAACCGTTACCCCCGCTTGTGTTACCTCTACAGGCAATAAACTTGTGGCTCTGGAAACCCTGTTCTGAACGTTTACCGCAGCTAAATCAGGGTTTGTTCCTACTTTAAAAAAGATTTTTATCGAAGCATTTCCATCATTTGTTGCTGTAGAAGTCATGTAGGTCATGTTTTCTACACCATTAATTTGCTCTTCCAGCGGAATAACAATACTTTTCAGTACCACATCAGCATTGGCACCGGTATAACTTGCAGAAACGTTTACTGTTGGTGGAGCAATATCCGGATATTGAGAAATAGGCAACTCGACGAGTCCTAAAATACCTAGAATGACAATAATAACAGATATTACTGTCGAAAGTACAGGTCTTTGTATGAATATTTTAAACATTTTTTTTTATTTTAAGTCAGCATAAACCGTTTCTGGTTTCTGATTTTGAATTTTAATTTCGCTTCCGTCTTTTAATGCCGCTACTCCTTCTAATACAATTTGATCTCCGGCTTTTAAACCTTCTGTAACAACATAATAGTTTCCGGCTGTATTTTCAAGCTTAGTGATATTGACATTTTTGGTCTTACCATCTTTTCCTACTGTAACCGCAAAAATCTTATCCTGAAGTTCGAATGTTGCGCTCTGAGGAACAATTATTACGTCTTTAACTTCATTCGGAATTCTCACTATTGTACTGCTTCCGCTTCTGATGATTCCTTTTGGGTTAGGAAAACGGGCTCTGATATTTACCGAACCTGTTTCTGTATTGATTAATCCGTTTACGGTTTCAATACGTCCTTTTTCAGGATAAGTTGTACCATCTGAAAGCACTAGCAAAACTTCCGGTAATTGTTTGATTTTTTGTGCCAATGTACTTCCTTCGGCGCTTTTGGTAAAGTCTAAAAGCACTTTCTCATTCATAGCAAAGTAGGCGAAAACATTTCCGATACTGGAAACTGTAGTTAATGGTTCTGTAGTATTAGAACCTACCAGGCTCCCTAAACGAAACGGAATAGAACCTACAACTCCATTAACCGGACTCGTAACGGTAGTATATCCCAGATTCACTTTAGCATTTACTAACTCAGCATTTGCCTGAGCCAATGTTGCCAAAGCCGACTCGTAAGTATATTGAGCCGATTCGAGATCGTATTTACTAATGATGCCTTTTTCAACAAGCGGTTTTACTTTATTTACAGCCAGTTTTGCCGTACTTACACTTGCCTGAGCACTCTTTATACTTGCAGTTGCCGTACGCACTTGTTGCTCGTATTCCGGAGCATTGATTTTGAATAAGGGTTGTCCGGCTTTTACCACTGCACCTTCATCTACAAAAATCTTATCGATATAACCTTCTACCCTTGGGCGAATTTCGATGTTTTGCTGTCCCTGAATACTCGCAGGATAGTCTGTATATAATGTTGTTGTTTTTGGCTGTAAAGTCAGCGTTTTATACTCTTTTACCTGAGGCGCACCTCCGGCCTGGGCCGAATTGTCATTTTTATTACCACATGATGCGATGATAATTGATGCTGCGAGAATGCTTAAAAAGGATTGCTTATTCATTGTGAAAAATGTGTAATTATCAATTTATATAGAAACAAAAGAACTAAAATATTATGTAAAAAAATCTTACGATAGACGAAGACCCAAACACAATCGATAGATATCAGATCAGAACCGATAAAAGTTCATCAGCACCAATAAACCACTTTTCATACAGACTCGTCGGCTCTAAAATGCTTTTTATAGGCTCTCATTCTATTTTTAACGATTGGTTTTAAATCTTTTATAAATATAATGTAATATTGTCATAAAATCACTAATAATAATGTCGCCAAACTTCTTCAAACCTTACATATTCACCGGATTGCATATTCTTGCCTGGTTATTGCTGGGATTTACGCTCCTGTTTTATATACCATTAACATGGAACATTGTTCTGCCTTCGATCTTCTGGTTATGGCAAGCTGTGGTGCTGTTTTTTATGATTGTTATTTTTTATTCTAATGCACAAATTATAGTACCAAGAACCATAATAAGAGATAAAATAAGTCCTTTTTTCTTATGGGCACTTTTTATCATTTTTGCTATGCAGCTTATCGCATATCTTTATAACTATAATACTGATTTGCACAATAAACTGGCGGCAATTTTAGGTTTTAAAAAATACAGAAATGATTATTTTGACAATTATGTTTTTACGATAACTTTATTGGTTCTGGGAATTAGCACCAGCTGGGCGATGCTGCACCATTGGCAAAAAGCAGCGCAGCACAAACAAAAACTTGAGCAGGATAAAACAATGGCCGAACTGGCGATGCTAAAAGCGCAGATTAATCCGCATTTTTTCTTTAATTCTCTTAATAGCATTTATTCGTTAACCTATACCAATATCGAAGATTCCCGTAATGCTCTTCATACTTTAAGCCGTATGATGCGTTACTTACTTTATAGTACCGAAGGCGAAAGAACGACTTTATTAAAAGAAGCTGATTTCATGAAAGATTTTATAGCTTTAATGAAACTTCGTGCCAATAGTAAATTAACTATAACAACAGATATTCCTGAAAAAATACATGATTATCCAATTGTTCCCATGTTGTTATTACCTTTAGTCGAAAATGCTTTTAAACACGGCGTACACGCTACAGATAAAAGCGAAATCCATATTAAGCTCAGACAAAAAGAAAATAATCTTGAATTTGAAGTAGAAAACACTTTTTTTGAAAAGACATCAACAACAGATCCGGGCGGAATTGGATTAACAAATACGAAACGCAGATTGCATTTAATTTATCCTCACAAGCACATGATGACTTGCGGAATTGACCAGAATGGAAAATACAAAGTAAATCTGCAAATAACTTTAGAACAATGATTGTATTAAAATGTATAGCAGTAGATGACGAACCACTTGCTTTAAGACTTGTGGAAACTTTTATAGAACAAACTCCGTTTTTGCAGTTGGCCTGCAGTTGTGATAATGCTGTTGAAGCCATGAGTTTGATACGCGAACAACAGCCGGACATCGTATTCTTAGACATCAACATGCCTAACTTAACGGGTATGGAACTCGCAAGACTTTTACAGGAACAGCCCGGACCATTACCTAAAATCATTTTTACAACCGCTTACAACCATTATGCTATCGAAGGTTATAAGGTAAATGCTGTAGACTATCTTTTAAAACCCTTTAGCTACGAAGAGTTTTTGCGTGCTGCCAATAAAGTACTTCAAATGTCTGAAGAAGCTGCAAATCAGTTTCATTCTGTAACAGCTGATGACGAATTTATCTTTTTAAAAGTAGAATATCAATGGGTTAGAATTTCCTTAAAAGATATTTTATACATAGAAAGTTTAAAAGATTATGTAAAAGTCCACCTTGAAGATCCTCAAAAATCAGTAACCTCTTTGATTTCTCTTAAGGCACTGGAAGAAAAGCTACCTGCATCAAAATTCATGCGAATCAACCGTTCGTTTATTATTCCGTTAGAAAAAATAAATTCAATAAGTAAAAATTCAATTTTTATTAATAAGAATGAAATAACTGTTGGCGAGCAGTATAAAGAAACTTTTAAAACCATAGTCGAAAAATGGTTGAAATAATTATAATTTAAAATCCCATGGAAAAAAGATCAAATAAATATTATCTGACGTTAAGTCTAAAAGAATATGCAAACGGTGAAACTGAACCCGCAAAAGAACTCGGAATACAATTTGACAATCATGATGAAATATTCAGTATTATTGAAAAAATAAAAGATAAGAATATTTTTGAAGATCCTAATGAAGCCACACAATTTGCGCTTGGACTCAAATTATTTAGCGAAGTAAAATTAAAAAATCGCAAGAATCCACTTTTCGAAGAATTGAATGAAGTGTTTCCTATTTTCATGAAAAAACTAAAAAGTTTGTAAAAAGCATAATTAAAGACTGTTCTTTTAAAGGCAGTCTTTTTTTTGTTTTAAAATTTAATTGATTTTTGCTTATCTACAGCGAATGTCAGCCTAAGCAGAGTCGAAGAGAGTGTCTATTAGAACGGGCTTCGACTTCGCTCAGCCTGACAAAACTAAAGTAACCACAATTTTGTCATCCTGACGCAGGAAGGATCACAAAAGTAATTCGACAAAGAATAACCACAATCTTGTCATTCCGACGAAGGAGAAATCCCAGCAAGTAGCTCCATTCCTAAAAGCTGATCTTTGTCGAGTTTCTGGCGAGGATTTCTCCTTCGTCGAAATTGATAAAATTGGGCGTATGATGAATTAAAATCCATCACTACAATATGATTTGTTCCTTTGGAACGCTTTGAAAAACATTCTAAACAAAAAAACACCAACTTTTCAGTGGTGTTTCTTTATAAAAAATACAAAAAATTAAGCTTTCGCTTTTCTTTTTACCGTACAACCAATTTCCTTCGTTTCAGTTATGGCAGGTTTTTGATTGCTTTTTAGTGATGCAATTACATCTTCGGCATATTTTATTTTTTCTGTTTTAGTTCCTTCCGGATCGTTATCAATTGCTCCTACATATTCTACGATATTTCCTTTTGATGTTTTAGAAACAATAAAAAGATGCGGTGTATGTTTTGCTCCGTATTGATCTGTAACCACTTGTCCCTGATCGAATAAATAAGGAAAAGGGTATTTTTTATCCTTTGCTAATTGTTGCATTTTGTCAAAAGAATCTGCTTTAGAAGCTTCAGGATCATTTGGGTTAATCGCAATTACAGGATATCCCTGGGGTTTAAATTTTTTATCCAAATCGATTATTCTTTGCTCATAAGCTACCGCATAAGGACAGGTATTACAAGTAAAAACTACAATAAAACCTTTTGCTTTTGGGTAACTGGCAAATGAAACCTCTTTGCCATCAACATTTTTTAATTTAAAATCCGGTGCCGTTTGTCCCGCTTTAAGCGTAGCTGTTTGTGCATGGGCAAATAAGATACTAAATACTAGTACCGTTACTGTAGTAATGAACTTTTGCATAATTTATAGTTTTTTATATTCAGTTAATAATTGTTCGTAGGTAAATTCAGATTCAATAAACTTTCTTTGATCTCCCTTGATGAAAAGCGTTGCCGGAATACTTCCTGACCAGTTTTTGTCAATTCGGTCAATATATTCCTGTGGACTACTCTCGTTCAAAAGAAAAACTTCGCTTTTCATGTTTTTTCTTTTTACAAAAGGAATAACGGCAGAGTTTAATTTTGATTTAAAATCAACGCTTACTAATAATACAGCCAGTTTGTCCTTTTTAAATTCGGCATTTAATTTTTCAAAATGTGGCAATTCTTTTATACATGGTGCACACCAGGTTGCCCAAAAATTGACTACATAAGTACTGTCTTTTCCGTTTTTGATTCTTTCATTCAACTGATCGATGTTCAATAACTTTACATTTTGACTGTAACCGTTTATTGAAAGAGCGAATAAAAGAAAAAGAGAAATTTTAAAAGCGTAGATTTTCATATTTGTGAATGCTTAAAATTAAATTTGCCTTACAAATATAAACTAATGGAAATTTAGTTTTTGTTAATAAAAATTTAATGATTTTAAATTTAGCTGCTAAGTCGCTAAGACATTACCTTTTATTTATAATTACAGAATATGATTGGGAGCCCACATTCTAAAAAATTTGAACATTTTTGGATACTCTTCTCTGGGTACAAATGCTACACAAACTTCCTGATTATCCAAAGAAGATTCTGTTAATACAATATTGTCAGGTTCTTTTTGTGCATTTATAAATTCTTTTTCAGAAACCACACAAACCACTTTTTTAAATATTCCGTTAATCCAGGTTTGCATATTAGCATTATGCTCAAATTTTCTAAAACAAGCTAGCGAAGCATGCGCAGCTATTACTGGTGCAAGTTTGTCCGGAACATCCTGCTTAATTAAAATGTACATTTTCATATTCTCTGTCAATTCTGGAAAATATTATTTTCCTGCTGGCATATTTATATTGTTAACAAACAAAAGCGTCTCCATATTATCCATTTTCGTCAGGGATAAAATGCCGTTTTTATTCTCATTTACTCCATTTATTCTAAAACAAAATTCATTTCCGTCTCTGTTCATTAAAGTGAGAAATTCAATAGTACTGCTTGAATTGTTTCCGCAGCTATTTGATATCGTGTATCGATACATTACTTTAAAAATATCTTTATCATAATTATAAACTTTTCCATCCTGACTAAATACCCATTTTGTATTTCTATTTGAATTAACATACCAGGTTCCTATAATTTTTTTTGATGTAGGATCTTCACTTTGATTCTGCCCAAAAACAGTTGGGATTTGTACTAGCAACAGCAAAATTAAAAGTAGCTTTTTCATATATAACAGGATTTAATTTAACCTTTTATTCTTTAGATCTTATTTTTAAAAATCTTTCTTCTTACAAAAATAACATTTAAATAAACATTCAATCTGGGAAAGTAGATTTTGTTAAATCTAATGCATCTATAAATTCACTCTTCACTTTAATATTAAAATGAAAAATAGAATTGTAACAAATTATTAAGAATGTCGACCTATAAAAAAAATTAAAATTATGGATATCAAACAAAATAGCAATATACTAAAAAATGAAGAAGTAAATATAAAGATTAAACTTGCTTTTCTCTGGGCGGCAGTAACCTTATGTTATTTGTACGGAGATTATTTTGAATTGTATGTACCTCGAAAAACAGAAGGACTTATTAATGGTGATAATTTGCTCGATTCACCAATGAAATTACTTTTTGCATCTATCTTGTTAGCGATTCCGGCTGTAATGGTATTTTTATCAGTCATCTTAAAACCTAAACTCAATAGAATTTTAAATATTTTATTTGGAATATTCTTTACCGCTATAATGCTATTAATCGCTTTTACTTCTCTTACACCATGGAGATCGTTTTATGTGTTTCTGGCTCTTTTAGAAAGTATTATCACCAGCCTTATTGTAGTTTATGCCTGGAAATGGCCTAAGAATTAATAACAAATATCATTCTGTAAATTATAATGAAATAATAATAGTTTTAATATTCCATCGGAACATCTCATTGGTAGAAAAAATAATATTTGTTTGTTATTATCGTCCCGGAGGGACGTTTGAAATCATAAAATGGGCTCTGTGAAAATGTATCGTACATTATATTCTATTTCAAATGCTTTTAACAGCCTTTTATATTCCTCTAAAAATGTTTCTCTTTTATGATGTTGTTCCTGATTTTGTATGTAATGAATTACATTGGAAACATGACTCTTTGAATAGGAAAAAGCGCCATAACCTTCCTGCCATGCAAAATTTAAACATAATTTTTGTTCTTTAATCCATTTGATTGTTTCTGTTTTTAAACTTTGAACAAGCGCAGAAATAGATTGATCAGGACGCATTCCAATAAATATATGAACATGATCAGGCATGCTGTTTATGCAAAGCATTTTGTGCTGATTTGACTGAATTATACCTGTCATATATTGATGTAATCTGTCTTTCCATTCTTTATCAATTAATGCTTCACGATATTTTACTGCAAAGACGAATTGTATATGTAGCTGTGTGTATGTATTTGCCATTATCTTGTTTTGTTTAATTATACATTATATTCACCAAATGTTCCGATGGGACTACCAACCAAATGTTCCGATGGAACATATAAATATCTAACTCGTTATTTTGATTTAATTCTGTAAAAATTGTCAATAAATAAACCTTTCAAATCTATTAAACTGAAATTTAAATATTAACTCAAAAAGCTTTAATTATATTAAATGAAGACAGGATTTGATTATAGATATGGCGAAGTAAATAATATAAAACTCTGCCAAGGTTTTATAAGTAACAAGGTTTTAAAATCGTAAAAGATTACCTCTCACAAAAAAACTCCAATTGTTTAAAAACCGGAATCAGGGATTTTCCTTTCTCAGATAAATTATATTCGATATGAAGGGGTTTCAGTTTGATGACATTTTTGTCTAAAATTCCAAAATTTTCCAATTCGCGAAGCGCCATTGCAATAGATTGTTTGTTAGCACCTTTTATATCACGCAAAAGTCCGTTGAAGCGCAACGGGCCGTTAACAGCCAATAAAAAAATCTGTGGTTTCCATTTGCCTGACAGCAATTTCAGAAGACCTTCTGCAGGGCAATCATTTTCTTTTTCTGATTTATTTTCTGTAGTCATATTTTTTAGACTAATTGACTTGTGATTAAAGATGGACGAACTTTGTGTAAAATTATAAAATTAAAAAACAGTTATGATCAAAATACTGCTGTTATTATTGGTATTAATCTGTAACCCATTTTGTCATTCACAAATTAATTTAAAAATGAGCGAAAATAAAATAAATCCGTTATTGTGTGATCCTGTAAGCGGAACTTGCGAAACGTCCTTTGACGAAACTCCGGATGAAAAAACGGTGATTGAATCAAATAATAAACCTGTCAAAATAATTTATTACACTGATCCTATCTGTTCTTCGTGCTGGGGAATTGAACCTCAATTGAGAAAGCTAAAGTTAGAATATGGCGACTATATCGAAATTGATTACAGAATGGGCGGTCTATTACCGGATTGGAGTTACAATAGCGGCGGCATCAGCAAACCCGCTGATGTGGCACATCATTGGAATGAGGCAAGTTTACATTACGAAATGCCCATTGATGGCGATGTATGGCTCGAAGATCCTCTGGACTCTTCTTATCCGTCTTGTATTGCCATGAAAGCGGCACAAATTCAAAGTCACGATAAAGCAGTAAAATTTATGCGAATTCTTCGCGAGAAATTGTACCTCGAAAAGAAAAACATTGCAAAATGGGAAAACATTGTCCAGGCTGCTCAACTTTCTGATCTCGATATCAATAAATTAAAAACGGATTATGAGGATAAGGCCAAACTTCTTTTTCAGGAAGATTTAACGTATGCCAGAACACTTGGAGTAAGAGGGTTTCCCACTTTCTTTTTTTCTGACGGAAATAATAATCAATTAACGGTTTATGGTTCTAAACCGTATGCTGCATATGAAAATGCTTTAATCGCATTGTTTCCCGACGCTAAAAAGAAAAAGATTCCAAATGAGAATACCTTATCATTATTTGAAATCTATCCATCATTAGCCCCTAAAGAATATGCTGTGATTTACAATATATCGTATACAGAAGCTGAAATTATTTTAGAAAAATTATACGAGAAAGGAAAACTAAACAAGAAGTCTATAAAAAATGGTTCCCTTTATAGTCTAAAATAATTTTAGTTTATAATAAGGGAATCGTCAGGATCGCAAGGAAAATAAAGCGTAATTTCAGTTCCCTTATTTAAGATTCCTACAGCACGAATATTTCCGTGGCAGGTTTGCATTATTTTTTTGCATAATGCGAGCCCAACTCCTGATCCGTCGTATTTTTCGAGCGTATGTAATCTGGTAAATATCTTAAAAATAGATTCGGCATATTCCTGTTCAAAACCAATTCCGTTATCACTAAAAGTTACCCAATGGCAATACACTTTATTCGAATATTCATTTATTTCCGGTTCTTTTGAAGCCGTAATCTTAATGACAGGCAATCTGTCAAGTGCGGCGTATTTTAATGAATTTTGCATAATATTAGAAAATAATTGCCTCATTAAAAACGGAATGGCGTGCACCTCAGGAAGAATTTCATATTCAAAAACAGCTTTGTTTTCAACAATGGTTTCTTTCATTTCCTGCAGTGTTTCTTCTAAAATAACATTCAGATTTACTTTTTGCAGAGATTCTTTAGTATGCTTGATTCGGGTATATTTTAAGATATCAACCAGTAAATTCTGCATTCTGTTGGCCGATTTTGTAACACGCTGCAAAGAGTCAATAATAGCAACCGAAGGAATTTCGGTCGTATCTGACAAAACCTTTGAAGTAATAAACTGAATTTTGCGCAAAGGTTCCTGCAAATCATGTGTACTGATCCAGTTAATATTTTCAAGTTCCAAATTTGTTTCGCGCAAAACGTCACTTAAATTCCTGTATTTTTCTTCTTCATCGCTCAACAACAGCATGATGATTTGGTTTTGAAGAAAATGCGAATAACTCGCTGCTGCATTTAATTCAGGATGAAGCCATATCTTACTCTGATGCTTAATAATTTGTTTCCATAAATTAAATGAATTTCTTGGATGCAGTCCCTTACTGTCAATAATAATCGCTTTTTCCGGATCTCCTGCCCAGTTGATCTCGCCAATAGTTTCCGGTCTGTACCAAATAATATTGTTTCCGTTACCCAGAGAATGATAAATAATACCCGAAACCTCTTCATATCCTTCTAAATCAGGAATAAAACTGCTTAATTTATTGGTACTAAAGCTTCGGTTATGCTCTAAAGCATGCATATTTAATATGATTTTTTCAATCTTTTCGTCGGATGGCGTCAGTCCGTTTTTGTACAATTTATTTCCAATTCTAATCGAAACTCCCGTAGCATTACAAAGCTTTAATAATTCAGGATTAGTACAGATTATTTCAAATGAATTGTGTTCTAAAGCAATGTTTAAAGCAGTTAATTGTTCTAAAGCTTTGCTTGTTTTGCGTGCAATTTCATACTCATCATTCGACTGACGTAAATCAATTTGCGAAGTAATAAATTGTCCCTGAAGCTTAGCTGCCAATCTTATTTCGGGAGAAATATTCTTAGGCGAATAATGATGGCAGGCAATAAGTCCCCATAACTGATCACGGTGAATAAGAGAGATAGTAAGCGTTGCACCAACTCCCATATTTTTAAGATACTCAACATGAATTGGCGATGTGCTCCTTAGTGTAGAAAGGCTCAGATCAAGATTTTTATGTGCTTTATCATCAATAGTATAAATAGGAACCGGATCGTAACCAATATCTACAATTAATCGAATCTGATTTTTCATATACAGTTCCCTTGCCTGAACCGGAATATCAGTATGCGGATAATGAAGCCCTAAAAATGGTTCTAAATCCTCCCTGCAATTTTCGGCAAAAATTTCGCCGTTGTAGTCTGAATCAAAACGATAAATCATCACACGATCATAACCTGTTATTTCGCGTGTCCCTTCGGCTACAAGTGCACACAATTCTTTAAGCGAACGTGTGCTATTCATATTCGATACAAACTGAATGGTTTGCGCGTAAATATTGGCCAGTTGCTCTTTTCCGGTTGACTGCGGCTCTGCTTCTACTATATAAGTAGAATCGCTTTTATGCATGTTGATCTGAAAAAATTTTCCCTTTAGTTCTATTTCAAGAGGAAATACCAGTACTTTATGGTTGTGTACATAATCATAAAGCTGTTTTTGGACAGATGTTCCAAAAACTTCGCTTAATTTTTTACCTAAAATTTCATTATACACGACATCAACAAACAAAGCAATATTCGAGCTGCAAAAATCAATTGTCCAGTCAAAGGTTATCCCCAGTAAAAATCCGTGAGGCTGAATGCTTCCCGGAATATGTATAGGCTCATGTTCGCAATTTGTTAGTGTAACCAAATCGCGATTAACAATATCTTTAATTTTCATTATTGGCGGTATTCAGAAAATGGTTGTAAATACTGTCAAAAGCATAAACAGCACCTTTTATGATTTCGTCCTGAACCTTATTTTGTTGTTCATATGCCGTTAGCTGGTTCAAAAAAGTTTTCCAGTAACTTCCGGTTTTATTGCCATAGCCTGTAAAATAAGAAACGCCATATCCCTGATCTAATCCCGGGATTTTTTCTAAATTTTTTAAAATAAAACGACCTCCCAGCGAAGATCCTTCAACAACATAAAGTATACCCAATGCAAATGGAATATTGATATCATTATCTCTAAAAACCGGATTGATTTTATTTTTTGTATAATGAAGAAAAGAAAAATCTTCATTGATCAACTGCGTTTTTGCTCTTTCTTCTAGATCCGGAATAACATCTGCCAATAAAGGAAAAATTATATCCTGAGTACTTTGATGTACATCATACATAAGAGAAAGATAATGGCAATAATCTGCTATCAGCATATTTGGAGAAAGAATAGAAGCTGAAACCGGAAGGCTTTCGAGTTTTTGATGCGATTTTGCAGTATGATTTTTTAATCTATCTAAAAAATCAACAGCTGGGGTAGAATCTAAATTATTAGTCATTGTATGCGTAATATAAATTAGTTTTTGGACGATATGCCGTAAACAATGTTTTTAGGTAATGTAAAAAACACAATTATGAAATTATGGTAAATGTAGTCTTTTTAATCGGTTAAAATTTTATCAGTTTATTTAAAATTAAACTTTACTGTGCATTTACAGCTATAAAAAGTTACCCGTACCCTTATACTTCTTCCAAAATTAATGTAGCAACTGCATCAATTGCCTGATCTACTATACTTTCAGGTTTTCCTTTAAATGTAAAACGTCTGGCTATTTCTTTATCCGGAAAAAGAATATGAATAAAAATGGTTCCGACTGGTTTTCGGGGAGTTTCGCTTCCTCCGGGAGTTGTGAGTCCGGTCAGGGCCACGCAAATAGCGGATGGAACATAGCGATGGAAGTTTTGTGCCATTAACTTGGTTACAATGGCAGATTCTGCGGTATGTTTTTGAATTGTCCCTTGTGGAATAAGCAATAAATCTTCTTTCATCGAAGTATGATAACAAACCATACCTCCTATCAGGATTTGTCCTGAATTGATTACAGTAGAAAACTCATAACTTAATCTTCCTGCCGAAGCACTCTCTACAAAAGTGATGGTCCAATTCTTTTTTATTAAAGCCTGGCAACATGCAATTACTTTCTCTGAAGCCATAATTGTTTTAGATTACATTACACACTATTTATTCTCCTGTCTGGCTATGAGGCGCATCGACAGGCTTAGATTGTGAAGATCCTTTTTGTCGTAAAAAAACAGACAACACAATAATGGCAAATACCGATAGAAATTCGCTTTGCCAATTCTGAAAAGATTCAAACCAGAATCTGGATTCGCCTATATAGTTCCCGAAAGAAATTTCAGGAGTTCCTTTCAAAATATTCATTGTATTTTCGTCTCTAAAACTTCCGTAAAAGTGAAGGGCAAAAGAAACAAAAAACAATAAAAACAAACTTAAAGTTAGCGAATTTTTATAAAGCCAAAGCCAGGTACCGCCTTTTTTAACAGGCCATGGCGCACCTTTTCTTTGGGCAGAAGGTTCGCGATCAACTTCTTCTTCTCCGTCAAAACCTTTAGATTCTGATGATCCTTTCTGGCGCAGAAAAATAGTCAGCCACACTAGCAAACCCATTTGCAAAAATTCACTTTCCCAATTCTCAAAAGTGGCTTCTATGAAATGTCCGGTGGTCAGATAATTACTTAATGTAACTGCATGACCACCGTTTTCTATAAGCTCCTTATTATATTCTTCTATACCAAAAAATATCTGGCCCAAAAAAGCTCCTGCAAAAAGCAGCAGAAATACAATCGACAGACTGTTTTGGTATAAAAACTTTTTCATTTTTTGCTTATTAGAAATTACATTTCAATAAAAAAATTATTGTTGTTTGATCATTTCTTCTCTTTCCCAGAAACGGTGTCTTCCCATCGCTTTTATAAAAGAGGTAGCCAAAGCCTTATCGCCTATCTTTTCGCTGGTTAAAATACCCGCATCTTTGTGTACATCGTCTTTTAAAGGCAATACCTGAACTCCCTGACTTTCAGCAGCAATAAATTTGCAGTGATGGTAAGCATCTTTTATAAATTCTCCTACTTCTTTTTTATTTTTAAGTGCCAGAATTCCTTTTCCTGCCGGAATAAAAACGGCATCAAATAATACCGAAGCAGCAATAAGATAACTTTGGTCTACCGGAATCTCCAAACCTTCTTCGGATACAATGGTTCCTAAATGTGGTGCGATGATTACGGCCTTGGCCCCTGCTTCTTTCAAAGCCAGTTTCATGTTTTTAACCGAATCGGCATTGACTCCCTCTGCGCATAAAAAAGCCACTTGTCTGGTAGCAATGGTATTCGAAATGGTTGGATTTTTCAACATACTCAAAGCATCGGAACTTTCGATAGATTGTTTCACTTCTTTAGGTTCTTGTTTCCCTTCGTCATCTGCTCCAACACCATGATTAACAGGTTTTTCTAATTCGGCTGGTACATTCATTCCTAACGCTTTACCTACTTTTTGTGCCAGATTTTTATCTACCTGAGCAATCAGTCCCAGCATACGTTCTCTGATGGCTTTTGTTTCTACTTTTCCTAGTTCAAAAGACAAAGCGTCTCCAATATGGTTTTGCTCGATTGGCGTTTGGCTGTTAAAGAAAAGTTTTGCCTGACTAAAATGGTCTGAAAAACTTTCGCTTCTTTCACGGACTTTCTGCGCATCGATTCTTTCATTAAAACTGCTAAAACCTCCTTCGTCGATTTTTGCCTGAAAAGGACATCCCCCGCCTAGCGAATTAGGATGATAACTCACGCGGCCAGTTGGAATTTCCTGACGCATATGTCCGTCTCTTTGATTGTTGTGCATAGGCGCAACAGTACGATTGATTGGGATTTCATGAAAATTAGGGCTTCCTAATCGTGATAATTGTGTATCTGTATAAGAGAACAATCTACCTTGTAGTAAGGGATCATTAGAAAAATCGATTCCAGGAACTACATGCCCCGGGTGAAAAGCAACCTGCTCTGTTTCTGCAAAGAAGTTGTCCGGATTTTTATTCAAGACTATTTTACCAATTATTTGTACCGGAACTAATTCTTCAGGAATCAACTTGGTTGGATCTAAAAGATCAAACTCAAATTTATGTTCATCTGCTTCAGGGATAATTTGCACGCCTAATTCCCATTCAGGAAAATTACCACCTTCGATGGCTTCCCATAAATCCTGTCTGTGAAAATCAGAGTTTTTACCTGATATTTTTTGTGCTTCGTCCCAGGCCACAGCATGAGTTCCTAATTTAGGTTTCCAATGGAATTTTACGAAATGAGATTCGTTATTTTTATTGATGAATCTAAAGGTGTGTACTCCAAAACCTTCCATCATTCTTAAACTTCTCGGAATCGCCCTGTCGCTCATCACCCACATAATCATGTGCATCGATTCCGGCATTAGCGAAATAAAATCCCAAAAAGTATCGTGCGCAGAAGCTGCCTGAGGCATTTCGTGATGTGGTTCCGGTTTTACGGCATGTATTAAATCAGGAAATTTCATGGCATCCTGAATAAAAAATACAGGCATATTGTTTCCTACCAAATCATAATTTCCTTCCTGAGTATAAAATTTAACCGAAAATCCGCGCACATCACGCGCCAAATCTGTTGAACCTCTTGAACCCGCAACAGTCGAAAAACGTACAAAAACAGGAGTCTTTATACTTTTATCATTTAAGAAACCGGCTTTGGTATATTTTTCCATTGAATTGTATAATTCAAAATAACCATGCGCTGCAGAACCTCTTGCATGTACAATTCTTTCCGGAATACGTTCGTGATCAAAATGGGTTATTTTTTCTCTCAAAATAAAGTCTTCTAATAAAGAAGGACCTCTTTCGCCTGCTTTCAGCGAATTGTTATTGTCGTTAATTTTTACTCCCTGATTGGTAGTCAAAAATTGATTGTCAGCATTTGATTTATTCAATTCTAAATCCCTTTGCTTTTCATCAGCATGGTCCTGACTTGGTTTCTTTGAATTTTTCATTTTTTTTGATAGTTGTTAGGTTTTCTTTAAACAGTTAAAAAAGATCTTTTACAGTTTATTTGTAGTTAATTTTTAATTCATTAAAGAATTATAAAACTGTAATAAGCCTGACAAATGTAGGGCACAATAAAACCAACTACTTACATGATTCTGGTCAAAGATTACATCATTTAAACTTTTGATTATCAGGTATCAATTAATGAATTTTAATTTAAAAAAATAGAATTTAACCTCTGCTGAAAAGTTATATTATTAAGATTAAAACTTACATTATAAATTGCTGTTAATTATACAATTAGAATTTATTTTTCTGTAAGGAGAGACGCAGTATTCAGAACTAGATTTGTATCATAACAAACAATAAAAAATTAATATCATGAAAACTACAGATCAAAAAAACAGCAGCACCTCAACTTCAGGTGCAAAGTCAACGGACAAAAAAATCGATAAAAAAGAAACATCTCCAAAAAGAGAAACTAAACCTAATGAAAAAGATGCGAAGAAGCCTTCGACAACAAAAAAGTAATTAATTCTAAAGTATACTAACTATGGAAAATGGAAACAATCAAAATTACGGTCGGGATAATCGTGATTTTAATCAGGACTTAGATACACTTATTGATAAAGAAACTTCAAATCAAGACAGTAACTATCATAATCAGGAAGAATTTATAGACGATGTTAATCATCAGACTAATGATTACAACAGAAATGAAAACAATCCTGGCGAAGAACCTATTCTAAATGGAGAAGATCAGATTACAAACGATGAAGATCCTGAAAATTTAGATAATTCACTAGAAAAAGACGGAGATCTCGATGATGATGATTCAGAAGATGATGAAAACCTGAGAGATATTGAGGAGGATTTAGACGAGGTATCTCATGATCCTTTTCCGAGTACAAATCCGGAAAATTTTTAGAAAATATGAAATATTATAATTAGATAACCGTTAAGATTTTGAACTTAACGGTTATTTTTTGTAAATTGATTTCTGAAATCTGTGGCAAAATTCTATAATAAAAAATAAAAACTATGTAAACTTTCTAAATGTCATTTGCTGTAATTTTAAACTATTGGTTTTAAAGAATTTAAAATTAATTAAGAAATGCATTTAGAATGATGGATATTACAACACAAATCATCTGGTTGTTTGTTCTGGCTGTCCCTATAGCCTGCATCAGCTGGACTGTAACGCATGAAGAAATATTTAAGGAACCTCGTGAATGGTGTGTAAAACATTCTAAAAACGACCGGACAATGCTGTCCCGAAAAGCCTTTTATCTTTTTACCTGCGAATATTGTTTTAGCCATTATGTCACAATTGCGTTTTTAATCCTTTGTAATTATAAACTTTTGCTAAATGATTGGCGCGGCTATATTTTGGCAGGATTTTCGCTTGTTTTTATGGCTAATGTCTACATGAGTCTTTTTGCTTTACTGAGACAGGCCATTAAAAAAGAAAAAGTAGAAATCGAAAAAATTGAGAACGAAACAGATAGTGATAAACTATCTACATAAAAAGTATAACTAATAAATTGATAACTTATGGAAAATTTAAATTTTATAGATCCATTATTGCACGGAATCACACCTGAAAAAACAAACAACGTAATACCGAACCTTTCAGCCAAACAATTGGCCTGCGCCGGAGTAAGTTCTCTTATTGTTGGTGCTGTTTTAAAGAAAGCGGGACAAAACAAAGTGGGCAACCTTATTGGAGGACTTGCTTTACCATTATTGGCTTCAGCAGCTTACAAACAATTTACTAAAGTTTCTAAGGCAAAAAAAGAACTTACTGACAGCAGTGGAATTGAATACAATCACTAAAGCTATCTTTTAGTTTTTACATTCAACATTAAACAAAACTTATAAAATATTAGCCACAAATTCAAGAATGAGTTTTCCTGAATTTGTGGCTCTTTTTTTAGATTTAAAACCTTTTGATATAAACAAACAGCCTGTAAAATTAACTTACAAGCTGTTTTTTAAACTTTAAAGGTTATTCAATTAATTTCTTATTTCTTAATTGGATTTTTAACAGTGTCTAAATTTACAGGATTGGCTGTAGGATCTGATACAATTTTAGTCGTATTAGGTTTTTGCTTTTTTCCTGATGCCATTTTCTGAGCAGAATTCTTTTTTGAATGTAGTGGATTTTTTACCGTATCTAATCGAACAGGATTTGCTGTGGGATCTGAAACTATTTTTGTCGTATTTGTTTCTTGTTTTTTTCCTGTTGCTGCTTTTTGTACACTTTGTTTTTTAGAATTCACAGCACTTTTTACTGTGTCTACATGAACAGGATGAGCGGTAGGATCAGAAACTACTTTTGTTGTATTTGTTTTCTGTGGCTTTTGTTGTGCCACTGCAGTTCCTATAAAAAGAACCAGAGCACAACTTAAAAATAAATTTTTCATAATGATGTTTGTTAAATTAATAATGGGGTAATAACATAAACCAATCTCAATTTAAAGCCGACATCTGAATCATTAAGTTACTTCAATCAAAATCAATTTACAAGCATATCAAAGGGTTATTTAATGTCTATGTTTCCTTCTACCCAATTCAGGGCTTTGTTAAAATCTAATTTCTTGAATCCTTTAAATTCTCCCGGAACGACATAGGTAAATCCGTTTGTAAAGGAAATTATTTCTTCAGAATCTGTCACAATAGCAGCTCTATTCCATTTTCCGAGATGTTTTAGTCCCATTAAAGCATCCTGCAGCCAGGCTCCGGCTGTAAAATTCTGAATATCGGTGTCTAAAACTAGTAAAAAGTTGATCTCGTTTAATTGTTTTACTAAATGTTCTACAGCAGGAACAACTGCAGTTAAAAAATCATCCTTGGTTACTTCGGCCAAAGCTCTAAAAGCTACAATATTATCTGTGGTATCGATTTGATGTATCATTTTATGCTATTTTTTGAATTAATGGTATTTGTATTTTTTTACTTTTTGAAATTTTCGAAGATTGAAAATTACTCTCAAATTTAGTCATAGATTGACTTTTTAATCTTATAAGATCTCATTCGATTTTTATATTATAACTACCTTTTACTGAGGGACAAAGAAACAAAGGGCAATGTCATTAAGTTAAGCTTTAAAAGAATAAAATTATTGCAAATCAAATCCGTTTTTATCCGCGTTTTTACGAAGTAAATCTGTTTTATCCGCGTCAAAATTAGACGCTGATTTCACGTCTAGATCCCGAAACTTCGGGAGGGAGCTAAAGCGAAAACGCTGATAAAAACGGATTTCTCTAATTACTTTTTTTGATTAGACTGTTCAATAATTTTATAGTTTTTCCCTTAACCTAATGACATTGGACAAAGGGACAAAGGTTTTTTAAAATTAGGCGTGCCAATTGGGGCGTGGAAACATAATACTGTGCGTCTAACAATTGTGTTTCATAGTTCAAATTAATAAATGAGACGTGCCAATCGGACGTAAGACGCACTGCTCTGTGCGTCTCTACGATTCCAATTGGCACGTCTCATTTGAACCTTTGTCCCTTTGCAGCTCTGAACCTTTACCCCTTTTTCCCCTTTGAACCTTAATTTTTACATCAAAACTCCATTTCGGACCGCGATGGGTTCCGGAATATCTTTATCGTTGATCATTTCCTTCAGATCAATTTCAATCGATCTGCACAGGGAAAACATGGGAATATCATTGCCCAAACCTTCGAAAGGATTTTCGGAATAATCTCCTACGAGTTCCATCAATAAAAAAATCCAGGCTATAATGCTAACTATCGGAACAAAAAGCCAGCTTCCATTAACACCTAGTTTTTCAAATTCCCGTATCAATCCCAAAGGCAATACGATAATAAATATCAGTACAAATACTACGCTTACATAAGCATATGGTCTTGGAAGAGGAAATCTTTTTATTCGCTCTGCTTTGCCCTGTTCTGAATACAGTTCGTTTAAGAGTTTTTGTAATTCGATATGGTATAAATCACTGATCAGATTATTTTTTCGTATTTGCATCAGGCTCTGCGACTGCAAATCGATAATATGCGTGGCCATGTTGGAATATTTCTTTAAATCCTGATGTTCTTCTTTATCAAGATATTTTTCAAAAATTCCCTGAAGAAGATTGTCTTCGAGCATGTCTACTCCAAATTTTTTCATTCGTTTTGTATTGACATAGGTAATAAAAGACTGATTGCTAATATGTTCCCATGGCATCGAGACCAGCAACTGATCTCTTAAGGTATATACATAACTAATGTGCCTGTAAACCAGTTTTTTGATGATTGCATTCTGTTCTTCGTCTGTAACCAATTGATCTGCAAACTGGTTCTTGATATAACCGCGTAAACTGGCTCCCCACATACGGCTAACGTTGAGTATTGCGCCCCAAATTTTGCGGGCTTCCCACATTCGATCGTAGGCTTCGTAGTTCTTGAAGCCCAGATAGAAAGAAACAGCTGTACCAATGATGCCTACACTGGCCCATGGAATGGCTATATACTTTATATTAAGATATTTGTAGATGAAAAATATAAACGACATCCAGAGTACAATGGCCAGTAAATACCAGCCTGTGAATTTAAAAAGCGTCTTAAAACTGAAGTTTTTATTTACAAACATACATTACTATTTTCTGGTTAGACACTACATTAATTAGTTAAAGGTATGAATATTAACGAAATATTTTACTTACAGAACCGATTAAAATATTTAGCATTTTTATAATCAAAAAAAAGCCTGCTTCTTTCGAAACAGGCTCTTTGTAAAAAAAAATAAACTAACACAAAACTTTAATTATAACCTTGATTTTGTTTGAATACCTTTTGGTCGATTACCGTTTGCGGAATTGGAAATGCTCTTCTAAAAGGTTGAGAAGCAGGTTTTGCAGTTCCTGGTAAATCGAATTTTCCAAAACGAATACTTTGTGGTCTTCTTTGTAATTCCCAATACAATTCAAAACCTAATTCTTTATACAATTGCTCTGAGTCCAGAGAAGTAAGTGCTTTTCCGGGAGCGTTTCCAAATAATGATTCTCTTTTTCTGCTTGTACGCAATTTATTAAGATCGTTCATGGCCAGACCTGTGCTTCCTTTTCTAAAATAGGCTTCGGCTCTCATTGCATATATTCCACCTAAACGAAACAACGGAATATCAACATTACTGTTACCATTTCCTCCTTCAGGATCGAATTCGTATTTAAAAACACGTGCTCCCTGATTGATTTCATTTTGAGCAAAAACAGACTTCGTAGGATCTGCAAATGTCAGTGTTGGTGTAAAATTCATTCTTGTACCAGTACTTTTTTCCATAACTAATGGAGAAACCTTGATACGGTTACCTATCATTTCAAGAGATCCTGAAGCTAATAATATTGGCCCGTATTGAAGTCCGGCCTGAATTCCTCTGTTAAAATGGAACCAAGGCAATGCCGGGCTGCTTTTAGGTACTATGTCTGTTGCAGGAACACTTACGTCTGTACCGTCATTCATAAACCATGTACCATCAGCATATTGATAGTGCTGTTCAAATCTTGGATCGTCATGATTGCCATCCCAGGTTGCGTAGAATTCCGGAGTTGTACAAGCAGCATTTGTTCCCCTGTTTGCAGCAGAAGTTCTTTGGTTACGCTCCATACACACATAAGCAAAACTGTTTGACCCGTTACGGATGTAATCTATTTTTTGGGAAATCGCGAAAATAAGCTCTTTTCCATTATCATTATCTCTTGCAAAGTTTTTGAAAAAATCACTTTCTAAACTAAATTTTCCTGAATCGATTAATAATGATGTATAGTAAATAACACGATCCATATCTGTTCCTGCGCTTCCTGTTACTGCCGGTTCATTGAAGTTAAATCCAGATGTAGCATTGTAACGGTCTTTAAATACAGCACGATTCAAATACATCGTACTTAAAAAAGCATAAGCAGCCTGTTTGGTAAATCTTCCGTGGTGTGTTCTTTGTGTTCCAATATCAGCCAAATTTGGTATTAAAGCTTCAACATCAGTAATTAATTTGTCAATCTCAGTCTCGGCTTTCAAGATTTGCAAAGGCGCATCTACATTCAACGGATCTCTAAATGGCGCTTGCCCGTATAAATCTAATGTTGTGTAGGTGTAATAGGCTAAAAGCGCTTTTGATTCTGCCAGGAATAATGCCTTTTCAGGAAAAGTACTTTCTTGTGCCGACTTAATTGAGGTAAGAGAACGTGTAATTCCGTTTGTCAGTAAATTCCAGTTGTCCACTATAATCGCATTACTAGAAGTCCATGTAAATTCGTGCATGTCTCTCCATTTTCCACCATCTCCCCAGTCACTTCCTCTGGTGGGTAAAATAGCTTCATCAGTGGTGTATTCCTGCATGGCAAAAACAGCTCCGTGATCTACAAAAGTTCCGTCTCCAAGCCTGTCATAAGCAGCAGCAAGAGCGCCTGTAGGATCTGTTGCATCGGTTCCCAGTTTTTCGTCTAATACTACTTCGTCAAGGTCTGTACAACTATTTAAGAGAAAAATAAAAGCGAATATTGTTATAATTTTTATGCTAAAAAATGTCTTTGTCTTCATGATTTATAATTTTAAAGTTGCTCCGAAACTGAACGTTCTCGAAGTTGGGTAACTAGCGTAATCAATACCAATAGATTGGTTTCCTCCGTTTGATTTCGGGCTGTTGATCAAAGGATCGTAACCTGTATAATGCGTAATGGTAAGTAAGTTTTGGCCTGTTACATAAAGTGTTAATCCGTTTAGCCAGTTCACTCCTTTTAAATCAAAATTGTAACCAATACGAGCTGTATTCAATCTAATGAAATCTGATTTTTCTAAAAATAATGTAGATAAAATTGGCGAGTTTGTTGGGTTGGCACCAGATTCGTAATATCCTGTAGCAACATTTCGGTCAGAAGCCAGGTTATTAATATTCAATGCATTCAATCCTGTATTATTCAGCAAGTAACCTCCAGTCTGACCAATGATTGAGAATGAAAATGTAAAGTTTTTATATCTCATGTCACTGTTAAAACCATAGTAAAAAGTTGGTAACGCTCCTTCGATAATAATTCTGTCGCTGTTATCAATTTTACCGTCTCCGTTTTGATCTTTAAAAATATTACCGCCTTTACTGTCAAAACCAATATGCTCTAACAAATAAAATGAACCAGCTGCATAACCACTTTTGTAAATATTAGCATTTACTCCGGATTGTCCAGGTCCTGAAATAGTTCCTGTTAAGATTTCTGAAACCGGCAAGTCTTCGATTTTATTTTTCAATGTTGCACCGTTCATGTCGATATTCCAGGTAAAATTTTTAGTATCTACTAATTTTGACCCCAGCATAAACTCAAAACCTTTGTTCACAATTTTTCCGTCGATATTGGTCCATACCGTTGTTGTTGGTTTTAAAGGACTTGAAGGAACGTTTAAGATTGCATCTGTAGTGGTTTTATTGAAATAATCAAGCGTTCCGTACAATTTATCACCCCATAAGCTGAAATCTAAACCTAAATTGTATTGTGTAACCACTTCCCATTTTAAATCCGGATTTGCAGTTCTGGTTACAGAAACTCCGTTTACAAGATTTAAATCATCATATAAATAATATCCGTCAGGGCCAGATAAGGAATAACTTGCCTTGGTCAGTTTATTTTGAATTTCCTGATTTCCTGTTTGTCCCCAGCTCGCTCTTAATTTCAGGTTGTTTATTGCTGATACATTTTCTAAGAAACTTTCTTTAGAAATATTCCATCCCAAAGCAAATGAAGGAAAGTAACCGTATTTGTTATTATCTCCAAAACGAGTCGAACCGTCTGCTCTCATCGAAGCTGTCAAAAGATATTTATTATTGAAAGTATAGTTGACCCTGCCAAAATAAGACTGCAATTCATTTTCCTGAGCATAACCAGTAGTTCCGGATTGTGTTCCTGCAAAACCAGGATTAATAGATGGCTTGATACCAACTCCCTGAGCAGAGATTCCGTCGATGCTGAAGCTTGTTCCTGATCTTTCAAATTTTTGATAAGAGAAACCTCCCAACACTTCAATTTTATGTTTGTCTAATGCCAGATTATAAGTTAAATAATGCTCGATCAAAGAGTTCTTAGAATCTAAATTATTCTGAACATATTTTCCTTTTGGATTTAAATCGGTAACGTTAGGATAAATTGTGGTGTTTCTTTCTGCCGTAGAACGATCTATACCAATATTTAATTTATATTCTAATCCGTCAATGATTCGTAAAGAAGCCTCTAGATTTCCTAAAACTCTCAACGTGCGTGTCTGATCTTCATAAATACTCAATAAATAAGCAGGATTGTAATGCGCATTCATATTGAAGTTGGTAAACTTTCCATTAGCATCATAAACTGATCTTGTTGGGTTTGCCATTAAAGTATGTACAATCAACTGACCGTTTGAACCTCCGTCATCACTTGTAGGCACTCCGTCATCTTTGGTTTCACTAGCTGTAAGATTCACTTTTACTTTTAAACGTTTGTTATCCAAAAATGATTCGGCAGCATTAATTCTACCAGACATACGTTTGAAGTTACTATTGCGGATAATTCCTTCCTGATCCATCTGCGCTACAGAAGCATAGTAGTTTCCTGATTCTGTTTGTTTAGAGAAAGACAATGCATTGTTTTTTGTAACTGCCGTTCTGTAAATAACATCCTGCCAGTCTGTATTTCCTCCGTGATCAAAAGCAGGTTCTTTAATTGCACCTCTGTATTGGCTTGCGCTTAAAACATCCAGTTTGTTCGCTACAGTCGAAAGTCCTGTATAAGTATCAAAAGTTAAAGTTCCTTCACCTTTTGATCCTTTTTTAGTCGTAACCAAAACCACTCCGTTTGATCCTCTTGCACCATAAATTGCAGCTGCAGAGGCATCTTTAAGCACTGTAATCGATTCGATATCACTGCTGTTCAAAAAGTTCAAAGGATTTTTTGCTGATGAAGCTCCAAAACCAACATTACTTCCTGAAGGACTTACATCATCATTCGCCAACGGAACACCATCTACAACAAACAAAGGTGTACTTCCGCTTCGGATAGATCCAACTCCACGAATGGTAACATTTACCCCTGCTCCCGGTTCTCCACTTGTACTCACAACACGAACTCCAGCCACTTTTCCTTGTAATAGATTATCTGGCGAAATTGTAACTCCTTGTTTAAAATTGGCTGCCTCAAGCTGAGTTACTGCACCTGTAACATCTTTTTTAGCCTGTTTTCCGTAACCTACAACTAAAACCTCGTTTAATTCAGCTGTATTTGGCTCTAACTGAATGGTCATAAAACCGTTTTGAACTGTAACTGTTTTGGTTTTGTACCCTACATAAGAAACATCAATAGTTTTTCCTTCTCCAATAGTAATTTCAAAAACTCCATCAAAATCAGAAACTGTCGAATTCGAAGAACTTGTTTCCATAATAGTAGCACCCGGAATTGGCACCTTATTTTCGTCAACGATTTTTCCTTTTACTTTAATTCTTTCGATAGCATTATGGCTAACAGCTTTAGGAGCAATAGTTTTTTGAATTAAAACCAATTTGCCATTAATACTATAATTAAAATTGGCTTTTTTAGATAAATCACTTAAAATTAAAGCGATAGACTCATTTGTATAATTTACCGTATAAACAGTGTTATCAGCAATGATAGCTTGTCCGTAACTAAATTTATAGTCCGTTTGTTCTGTTAATTTTGAAAAAATAGAAACAAGAGTTGCTTTTTCTATTTTATTTTTTACTTTTGATTCTCCGGAAAAATTAGTTTTACTGTAACCGCTTTGCACGATCAGTAACGCTAGTACTAAAAAGATAATTCTCTTTAGATTTAAATAGGTAAGTTTAAAATACATGATTTAAGTTATTGGTTTTTTTACGATACTTAATTATTAATCGCAGTTGTTCTCAGCAACTGCTTTTTGTTTTTAATCCACTCTTACTATTTCGTCATAAACTTTAAATTTTAGGTTTGTGATATAATTTATTTGTTGTAAAACACTTTCTAACGTTGCATCCTTTTTTATGAATACCGTTAGCGGAGTTGCCAATACACGCTCGTCATTGTACTGAAATGAAACACCGTATTTATATTGTAAAATTGTAATGACTTGTTTAAGGGTGGTTTGATTAAGCGTAACATCTGTCGCATACCAATTGACCAAAAATGATTTGTCTGCCAATTGCCTGGTTAGTTTTTGTGCGGTAAACAAAGCCTCCTGATTGGGTACCAGATCAACACTTTGTCCTTTTGCAGAAACATTTACTTTTCCGGTTACTACAATTACCTCGCATTTTGATTTTGAAAACTGAATGTGAAACGAAGTTCCCACAACTCTCGTTTTTACTTCTCCCGAAGTAATTATAAAAGGATGCGTTTTGTCTTTGGCTATTTCAAAAAATGCATTTCCTTTTAATAAAGAAACTTTTCTCTGGTCGCCCATAAATTTTTCAGGATACTGAAATGATGAATTTGCTGCCAGATAAATTTTCGAACCGTCACTTAATTGGATAGATTTGGGGATATCTGACGTTTTAAATGATAATTGCTTCTCGGTTGTATTATCCGGTTTAAAGAAAAACCCTAAACCGATAAGAAAAAGAATGCTGGCAGCTGCCATATATTTTAAATAAGGATTGAAGGTTTTCTTCTTTCCTATTCTAAACTGAATATTGTCATATATATCCTGAGAAACTTCATCTGAATTTCCCATAGAAATTTCATCCCAATTGGAATTTTGATATTGATGCAAAGCGAAATTATTCAACAAATCTTCTTCTGCTCTTGAAGTTTTATGTCGGGAACTTTTATCGATAAGATATTCTAAACTGTGCTTGATTCTTTTTATCATAATACTTTTTATTACCAGTAAGTACCAGAAATATAAAATCGTACTATCGACAAATATTATGAAACCATTAACAGAAAGTTATCTTAAAACTTTTGATTCAAAATAATCAATGGAGCAAGCCAGGCAAGGTCTTTCAGGCCTTCGCGCAATTGTTTTAATGCAGATGAAATTTGATTTTTAACGGTTTGTTTCGAAATTCCGAGTTCTTCCGCAATCTGATCAATAGACATATCCTGAAATTTATACATGAGTAAAACTTCTTTTCGTTTTTCCGGAAGTTTATCTAATAAGGAATAAAGTAAATCCATTAATTCAGGATCAATTGAGCTGAAATTATCAATAATATAATCTTCGAATTTATCTTCGAGAATTGTCTTATCAAACCTGTTATTTTTATAATGTTTAAAAACCTGGTTTTTTACCGCACGAAACAAATAAGATTCAATCGCATTTATGTTAAGGTCATCTCTTCGTTCCCATAAATCAATAAAAACATCCTGAACAATGTTCTGCGCCAAGTCTTTATCCTGAGTCATCGTATACGAAAAAGCATTTAGCTTTTTCCAGTAATCATTATACGTTTTTTCAAATATTTCAGGGTTCTTCATAACAATATTGGGGCTGTTTGGTGATGTAAAATAATAAAATCTTATACCAATGTTTTTTTCCTGAAGGTTATCTTTAAATTAAGGAATCAATTCGTTTGTTTTATTAATACTACTTTTTTCAAATAAAAATGACAATGAGTTTGCGATTTCTTTTTCTTAAACTAACATAAAAACCGGATGTTGATTCTAAATTAGTACTCTCAAAAAAAAGACAAAACTCATTTGTCTGATCCCCTCTTCTATTTTGGTAACTCCTATTAAAATTCAACTATGAAACAAACTCTGTTTACATTATTAATTGCCGGTACCGCAATTTGTAATTCTAATGCCCAAAGCGACAATTTAAAAATCAATCAAATTCAGGTAATTGGTTCGCATAATAGCTATAGACATGCTATTGAAACCGATTTATACAATTTCATTCAGGCAAAAGATACTTCACGGTCTCTAAAAGGATTGCAATACACCCATATTCCAATTACCGATCAACTGAATAAAGGTTTACGCAATCTTGAAATTGATGTTCAGGCCGATACTAAAGGCGGAAAATATGCACACCCAAAGGGACTGGACATTGCAAAATATGAAGAAGCTTATGATCCGAACGGAGAAATGAAAAAACCAGGATTTAAAGTTTTTCATATGATCGATATTGATTTTAGAACCTCCTGCTATACGCTTCAAAATTGTCTTGCCGAATTAAAAAAATGGTCTGACGCCAATCCGGATCACATTCCGGTTTTTATTACTTTAGAACCCAAAGATGATGACAGTTTTTTAGGTACAAAAGCAGAGAAATTTACGCCTGAATTATTTGATGCTTTAGACAAAGAACTTCGCAAAGGCTTAGGAAATAAACTAATCACACCGGATATGGTGAGAGGAAAATACAAAACCTTAGAAGAAGCGGTTTTGAACAACAATTGGCCAACGCTAAAAAAAGCAAAAGGTAAATTCTTGTTTATCCTGGATAACAACGGAGCCAAAAGAGATATGTATGCTTTGAATCATCCATCCTTAAAAGGACGTGCCGCTTTCATCTGTGCAGAACCGGGAAAACCAGAAGCTGCAACATTAATGATAGGCAATTCTGAAGATCCAAGAATTACGGATTTAGTCAAAAAAGGATATATCATAAGAACCAGAGCCGATTCTGATACGAAAGAAGCAAGAGCCAATGATTATTCTCATTTTGAAGCTGCTAAAAAATCAGGCGCTCAGGTGATTACAACAGATTATTATTTACCAAGCACTTTCTTCGATTCTCCTTATCAGATTAAGTATGATGATGGCAGTTATGTGAGAGTAAATCCTGAAACTGGAGTTGAGTAGTTTTCAGTTCTCAGTCTCAGTTTTCAGGTTAAGATGAATAAAACCGTAAAGAACGCAATTTTTTTGTTTCAGGTTTAAAGCTCCAAGTTTTGCTTTGTGTGAAACTTGGAACTTTTTTTATGGCACACGGATGAAGCGGGTTTAAACGGATTGATGCGGATTTTTCATTTTTAATAATCGAAAAAATAATAAAAATCCGTGATAATCCGTTTTCGCGAAAGCGAATCCGTGTCATCCGTGTGCCATTTCTCAATTCAAACTCTTAATCACCCCCGTATTCAAATCAACACTAAAATGATCCGCAGGAACTTCGTGCATGAATTTATTAAAAATGACTAAAAACAATCGCATTTGGTTTTGCAATAATTTTTCTTTCGCTGCATCGTCTTTATGATTTTCAAAAAATAACTGAGACAGTACTTTATATTGTTTTGCCCTTTGTGTTCCTACATCAACCAAAGCCAGTTCATCTGCGCTTCTGAAACGGTAAAAATCTACTAGTAAGTCATAACCTGTCCAGTTAAAATCTTGTTTTTGGAGATTTTTTTCAATCAGAGTTTTATTCAGTTTAGATTCAGCTTCTGCCCACTCTTTTTTGAAATTTTCTTTATTTTTCAGCATAACATCAAAATCCTTATCCGATTGAATATTGGCTAAAACCAATAAATCTTCTGCTGAAACATTGAGTATAAAATTCTTGAAAGATTCTGGCCAATCGTCTTTCAGAAAACGTAAACGAACCAATTCCTTTAGATGAAAATCCGTGAAATCATGGTAATTTTTAGTTTTTAAAATATCGATATTCCAAATGTCTTTTGTGTTTTGGCTTTCTAAAAATTGATATTCCATTTTATATAAGTCAAAAAGCTCATTGTATCCTGGAACCTCATCGATTGTAATAGTTTGAATATCGACCAGATTATTTTTTTTGATTGTCAATAATTTATAGGCCGGAATATACGCCGCCAATGATGGCGTCTGAATATTGACCAGAGTATTGCCTTTTGCGGTAGTTCTGGTTCCGGTATCGTTAATATGCATATGCCCGCCAAAATGAATCTTCAATCCTGCATCAGCAAAAACCTGTGCTACTTCTTCTACCGGAACACGGTTCAGTTGCCATTTATTTGGTCCTAAAAGTTCTTTTATTTCCGCGGAAGCGTCATCATTAAAGTCAATCATCGGGAAATGACTAAAAGCAATTAAGGTTTTGCCTTGTAGTTTGGCTTGCGTCGAAATTTCTTCGACCCATTTTATGAGATGTTTTTTGTTTGAAAGTACATTGTTATAACCCGTACTGGCTTCTGAATAGTTTTTTGGGTCTTTCGGGTCTCCATCACTTTTCTTCGGAATATACACGTTGCCATCAATCGCCATTAACCAAAGTCCGTCAACCGGTTCAACGACATAACTCACGTCCGGAACTTCAAATCCAGGGGCTACATTATAAACCCTATTTTGCAATAATGCGGCTTGCGATGCTTTTTCGAAAGTGTAATTCTGAGAAGTATAGGAAGAAAATGGCGTGGCCCAGAATTTGTATTTTTTATTGGGATAAAAGCCAAAATTTTTTAGATGGTCTGTAATTCCCAAATAACCCATTTTAGCAATATCGGCGGTAATAACAACGGGCTGTTCGATGATTAAATTTGGCTTATACAGGCCTTCTTTGCTATAAATGGGTTGACTCTTTCCTCCAGCACCTAAAAAATCTTCTTTACCGGATTCCTGTGCAAAAGGTCCAACGGGATCATGATTTCCTGTGGTAATGAAAAACTCTATATTGTATTTTTTTCGGTATTGATCTAAAATTTTCTCTAAGCCTCTTACGTGAATCGGCTGACCGTCATCAGTGTAATCTCCCGGAAGTGCCACGTATTTTATTTTTCTTTTTGCGATATCTTCTAAAGCCGCTATAAAAGCAAAATAGTTTTCATTGAAAATCCGGGTCGAATGTAACTGAGACGCCATTGTTCTAATTAACGTATATTTTCCCGTTTTCGTATTTAAAATGCCTTTATAATCATTATCAGAAAATGTTCCGAATAAATCCTGTAAGTGAACATCAGATAAAAAGGCAATCTGGGTTCCTTCGAGATTCTTTGTTTTTTGTGCTGAAACCGGGGCATTCAATACAATAAAAAACAGAACGGTAAGGCCATATTTATAGTGAGAAATAAATTTTAAAATCATAGGTTAGGATTTTGCAAATGGGATTTATAAACGATTTGCAATTTTAGGAATTAAAACCTGAAATACCTTTATCGTATTGTTACGGAATAATAATATTTTATTGTTGGGTTGTTTTTTTACCGCAAAGCACACAAAGTTTTATGTTCTTGATTGCGCTTAGTAACCGCAAAGTTCGCAAAGCTTTACTTTTTAATCACAAAATCGCCAAGGCGCAAAGAAAATAAAACTTAGCGTCTTGGCGACTTTTCGCGAATATTTACATTCTGTTTTAAAAAACTTTGCAAACCTAGCGTAAAATCCTTGCGGACTTTGCGGTTAAATATTTGCAATTAAATCTTATTTTTTAATAAAACGTCTTACCGTTTTAATTCCGTCCTTTTCGATCAAAACCAAATAAATTCCGTTTCTTAAACCCGAAACATCAACAGTATTGTTATTTACTGTTTGCGACGAAACCGTAGCACCTCCTTCAGAATTAATAATACTCACGTTTGCTCCTGAAACTTCTGTACTAAAGAAAAGTGCATCTTGTGTAGGATTCGGATACACATTCAAATTGGCAATTCCATCAGCTGATGTTTCCGGAGAAGCTGTTTTTGCAGCTAAAGCGGCACCTGATTTAGTAATTCGGAACCAGTTGATATTCACACCGGAACTTTGAATGTAGATTCCAAAGTTATAAGTACCTGCATTTACATTTACGGTTTGAGATACCGTTTGCCAGTTTTGCCATCCTCCTGTATTTGGAATATTAACAGCCCCTAGCTGAATCGTTCCTGCGTTTAAATCCGAAGATATTCTGGCACCGTTTACGGCGCTTGCCACTCTATATTCGATAACATAAGATCCTGAAGTTGGGAAATTGATATTCGAATATGCCATCCAGTCGCCTGTATCTGCATAACCAACATTCAAACCGCCTCCAGTATCTGTCGTAGGTTCTGTCTGAATACCACTCATAGAAGAGTAGCTTTCTGCTTGTATCAAAGTTCCTGTTCCCGGAGGATTACTTCCGGTAATTACCTGATTTACGGCTGTCAGTAATGATTTTGCACCTGTAGCATCCTGAGACAATTCCCAGATCATAACTCCGCCTGCATTCTGAATAGCAAATGTAGTTTTTGCTTTGATGGTTGGAATTCCGTTATAATAAATCGTATTTCCTACCTGATCCAGATTTTCTGCCCCCGGATATTGCGCTACGATATTGGCATACGAAATTCCCTGATTCGCAGAAGCTCCAAAACCATATCCGTAAAATGGAAGTCCAATAATGGCTTTGCTTGCCGGCAAACCTCTTCCGGTCCAGTAATTAAATTGGTTTACAGCCATACTGTACGGAGAATGTTGTCCCGGACTTCCCGGAGCCCAAGGGCCTGTTGCATCATATGCCATGATATTAATCCAGTCAAAAGCCGCAAAAGTAGATGAAGGTACATTTGCACCACCATATCCTTCTGAAAGCGCTGCTGAAATTAGTTTTCCATTAGCATGTAATTTGGCCGCAAGCGCAATTACAAAAGGGCCATAATCAGCATTAATTGCCGGACCTTCTAAATCCATGTCGACACCATCAAAATTATGAGCCACAACATAATCATAAATCTTTTGAATAAAAGCCGTTCTGTTGGCCGCTTTAATTAAATTGAAATAGTTATCACGAATAGCGCCTCCTTCAGAAACTGATCCTCCGCCAAGAGAAACAAACACTTTTACGTTTTGTGCATGTGCTGCATTAATAATGGTATTACTTCCTGAATTAAAAGACAGATATCCGTTTGCATCAGGATTTTCGAAAGCAATATTAATATGGGTTAATTTGCTGTACTGAACCGTGCTCGAAAAGGCATTCAGGTCTACCCAGTTAGGGATATACGCAATAACTTTCTTCTGGGCCATTGACAAATTGAAAACTCCCAACACTAAAATAATCATCCACTTTAGCGGCATTGTTTTGTAATTGTTTTTCATAGGTTTTTGTTTAAAGGTTAATAAAATTTTAGATTTTAGAGTGTAGATTTTAGATTGAAATCCAGTCTTGATAATTATTATCAACTTCCGAATACTTGATTTTAGAAGTCATAATACATCATTCTGAAATCTGCAATCCAAAATCTACAATCTTCTTTTAAAACTATTTTTTGATAAAACGTTTCACCGTTTTTTGACCATCTTTTTCAAAAACGATCAGATAAATACCTCGTCTTAAATACGAAACATCTAAGCTGTTATTATTCACTTTTCGTCCGGAAAATACAGTACCGGTCTGAGAATCTACAATACTTACATTTCCTCCGCTTACATCTGTAGAAATATAAAGTGTATTTTCAACCGGACTTGGATATATGGTTAAAGTCTCTGTAACTGTTTCCTCTTCAGCTAACGGAGCCTGAGCTGTTTTAGCTGTTAAACCTGCGCCCACTTTCGTGATTTTTATCCAGTTAATGTTCATTCCGGTATTCTGAATGTAGATCCCAAAATTGTACGTTCCGGCATTTACATTTACCGTTTGAGATACTGTTTGCCAGTTTTGCCATCCTCCTGTGTTGGGTATATCAACATTGCCCAAAACAATAGTTCCGCCATTTAAATCAGATGATAGCCTTCCGCCAGTAACAGCACTTGCTACACGATATTCAATCAAATAAGGACCGGTCGTTGGAAAATTAATATTGTTATAGGCCAACCAGTCACCCGTTTCTGTATAACCAACATTAGAACCTCCGCCCGTATCTGTAGTGGCTTCAACCTGAATGCCGCTCATTGCAGAATAATCTTCGGCCTGAATTAACACAGAAGTTTGAGAAGTCGTTGCCGGAACCAGTTTCCATTGTCCGCAGGTTTGATTGTTATTGTCCCATTGTTGTACTACGGCACCAGAAGCTGTACTTGCTCCTGCAACCTCAACAATTCTGCCGCTGTGTCTCGCTACGATTTTATAAAATCCGTCGCCTGTAGCAACCAATACAAATTGTTGATTCGTTGTAGCATTGTATGGATATTGCTCGACACGTGCACCATTGGCTTTATTAAAATTATTTACGTCTAACGATTGCCCGCTATGATTGGCTATAATTTTATACAATCCATCACCTAAATGCGTGAAAGTAAATTTCTGATTATTTCCTGAGTTTAAAGCACCCTGATTTATCGCTGCTCCATTAGATAAATTGGCATTCCAGACATCCATGTATAAATTGCTGTTTCTGTTTTGAAGATAAAAAGTTTGATTATTTAAAGTAGTCGCTCCGTTCGCCAGAATTCTGATCGAAGTCACTTTATCATTCCAGGTGGTATTCAAACAAGCATTATCTGAATTGATTACGGTTGAAGCTCCTGTAAAATTATCATCCTGATATAAAATCGCCTGAAAACCCTGAGCCACTTTAAGCGAAGAAATATCATCGTTTAAAACGCCTAACGTATTCAAACGTGCCAGATTATAATCACCAATAGTCAATCCGCCGGAAAATCCCGTATAGTTACAATCTTTATACACCGTAATTACGTCTGTTGTAGCAGGAACCGAAGGTGTCGATCCTGCATATCCGCCAAAAGTGGCAATTACCTTGGTAGGTTGAGGCGAATGAAGCGATGGTGACTGATCTGCCACATCATCATAGGCAAATCCGTAGGCCAGATTATCAACACTAATTCCTGGTAAATGCCAGAATTTAGAATAATGATTCGTTGGGTTCACCTGATAAAACTTCGAGGCATCGTACCAGTTTTGCTGTCCCGGATTTGGCGTAGTCACATTCACCACATGTCGATTAATCGCGGCAGTTAATTGTGCCTGAACCACAAGATCAAGATCTCCGTCGACCAATCTTCTGTCCAAAACCCCTTTTCCTTCAAGGGCTTCCTGGGTGGTGGGTCTGTTTTGAACTCTTCCTGTACGACCAACAAAACCACCTGATTGTCCTACGACTTCAAGTTGTTCTCCGATAACTCTTCCCTTGAAAACTCCGGCATCTCCGGCATAAAATATTAAATCTTCATTTTTATATTTGTTCCAAATGGCATCAATATATGATTTCAGGTAATTGGCTTGAGCTCCTACAGAAGTTCCTCCGGTTCCATCTGCGAAAGCAGGCGTTTTAGAGGGCGCTGTAATCTCACCCGTTGTATTATTGACACAACCCTGAAATTCCGCGGGCACATTGGCTTTGAAAGCTGCTACAATATCAGCATGTTTTTTTAATTCCCCCACACGTTTCTGATATCCATTGGCGCCAAATAATTCTAATCCCATTGGATATTTATAGGAATCGACTCTCGACGGATTTCCAAAGAAACCATATTGATTGTTCGTTAATTCGATAATTTCGTATAAAATTCCCTGATTCGGGTCAGTCGCATTGAGCGGATTTGGCGATGTATAACCAGAAGGCGCACCACTTGCTCCAAAAAAGTAGAAATACAATTGCTGCCCTTTAGCAATAAAAACCCTGCAGCCTGCAATTTGAGGCAGCGTAAAAGTTTTATTTGGGATTTCACTCAATTTGGTAAAACAATTGGCATATTTTGAGTTTTGTCCCGGTCCGGTATTCCCGCCAATTGTAGGTCCTGTAACGGTATTATACGAAGCGCTCATAGGCAAAACCTGACTCGTTTTGGCATTTACCCAAACATGATTTCCGGTATTGTAATCAATACCTACCAATGGCAACATACAATTCGTTGTCATTAAATGTTGATGTATTGCTTATGGTAAAGGGAATTGGCCCCTGCCCATACATAAAATTGCATAGCAATGCGAGAAGCAATGCAGTAAAAAAACCTTTTTGTAATTTAAAATTTCTCATTGTTTAAAATTGTTTTGGTTAATAAAACTTGTTTTTAATTATTAGTAAGAATGAGAAAATTATAAGTATAAAAAGTTGGGTGTAACTATTGAGGATCATTACACCCAACCGGAAATTTTAAATTATTGCTTAATCAGTTTTTTAGACCAGCTTTTTTGATCAGATTTAAAGTTCAGAATATAAATTCCTCTTCTAAGTTTGCTCACATCGATAAGGTCTTCTTTGGCGTCAGAATTCAACTTCTTCTCTACTAGTAATGTTCCTGAATCATCATAAATCGTTACGACTTTATTGTCTAATTTTTCAGGTATTGCCAGCTGAACATAATGGTTTGCAGGATTTGGATACATTGCAAAAGCGGTACTTGCTGCTTCTGGTTCTTCTGTAACAACCGCTGCCATTTTGGCTGTAGAAGCAGATCCGTAAGCTTCTATTTCGAACAGAGAATAACCGTATGGAGCCAAAGCTTTGGCCGTACATAAAATTCTAATATATCTACCTGTCCCGCTTACAGTCAAATCATCGGTTCCTCCATCGCTGGCCGTTTGTGTGTTTACCGTTTTGCTTTCGGTAAAATTCAGGTCAGATGAAATTTGCACTTTATATTGCGTTGCAAAAGCAGCTTCCCATTTTAATACTACACGATTGATGTTGTAATTACTGCCTAAATCAACATAAATCCATTCCGTAGCATTTGCAAAACTACTCGCCCATCTAGTTCCCGCATCTCCGTCTGTGGCTTTCGCCGAAGAATAAGTGGCATTTTCTTCTGAAGAAGCTAAAGTTGTTTTGGCCAAAGCCAAATTGACATTGTTGGTTGGTGGCGTAATATTACGAACGGTAACATCACTAAAAACTCCTGTTGCCAAAGTTCCGTTTGCATGGGATGTTACTGCCATTCCCACATAAATAGTATTTGCCATAACAATTGTTCTTGGCGTACCAATTTGCGTCCACGTGGTTCCGTTATCTGATGAATAAGACGTGAACACATTTCCTGCTCTTGTTACACGAAGCCATTTTGGGGTTGTGCCCGCAGCAACGGTAGCTGTTGTGATTCCTGAAACAGCATCTCTGGATAAAAATTCTACTCCTGCTGCGGCCGTAATATCGGTCATGACATGTTTAGAAGTTGGCGTAAGCGTTTCACGGAACATGACCCCAGCTTTAGCATATGTATTGGTATTGGTTAAAGAATTTATTTTGGCAATAATCTCAGCATCGCCTGTAATCGGTTGATTTACAAATTGAAATTGATCACTTGATTCCCAAATATCGGTTCCCGATCCTTTTATGGTAAAGGTTCCGCTGGCATGAGTAGCTGCTCCTGCTGGAGTTACAGCACCTAAATCTGTACTTATCCACGGCGCTGGCAGAGTTGCCGGAGGATTTTCTGTAGAAACTAAATTTACCGCTCGGATATTGTCAAAATAATAAGTGTTTCCTGAATTCGTTCCGGGCTCAAACAAGAATACAAAACGGTTTACTTCGTTATCTAATGTTGATGCATCTGGTGCACTTGCGTAAGTAAAAGTAATTGTATGCCAGGTATTCGTTTGTTTTACTACACCCTGATAAATACTATGTCTGCCAACAGGATAATTAGATGGAACCGAAGCACTGCTTTCTGCCTGCCATGAAATTACAGATCCAACTGGCGCAGAGGTATACACATCCATCGCAAATTTCCTGGTTCCGGCTTTGAAATCTCCAATATTATTTAAAGTAGTATTGAAAGAAAAGTTATCATACAACTCCGTAGATTTTCTAACATATTTTCCAACGTTTGAAGACGTATTGATTCCGCTTGCACTTGGGTTTGGTGTGTTCGCTGTATATGTTCCAATGGCATCTCTGAATGTGATGTTATGAACGGTTTGGTAATCTTCGTAGACCACTCCCGGCGTGAACGTGTCCGGTAATTTGGTCGAACCAATCCTGATATTATCAAAATAATAAGTGTCATTGGTAAAAGAACCTGAATTGGCTAATATTACCATTTGGTTGACAGCCAGATTGGAAGTTCCCGGATCCGGACTTGAATTGTAATAGAAAGTCAGCGTTTCCCATTGATTTTGTTTCGTTGTAATCGCTACATAATTACTGTTTCTTCCTGTTGGGAAATTAGCCGGAAGCGAAGTTGCACTATTCTCTAAATTCAGACTTACAACAGTACCTATTGGCGCTGTAGTATAAACATCAATCATGATTTTATTGGTCTGGTCTTTTAGTAAACCTGCATCTTCGATATTGCCTTGTGTATTAAAGAAAAGTACATCGTATTGTTCGGTAACATTTCGAACATACTTCGCCACATTCGCAGAGGAATTTACAGAATTGGCTCCCGGATTCGGTACAACTGAATAAACTCCGGTTGTTGTTCCTTTAATGATCTTATTGATACCGTCATAATTCTGAAGAACATCCGTAGCAATAATTGGTTTTTCGGGCGCAGCTCTTGTAAGCAGATTATCAAAATAATAGGTCGTTCCGGTATTCGAATTCGATTCAAAAAGGAAAACTACATTATTGATCGACAATGCGCTTGTATTGGCATCGATTACTTTTTCGAATTCGAATTCAATAGTTTCCCATTTGTTCTGAACCGTAGTTGTGGCTTTGTAACCACTATGTCTTCCAGAAGGGAAATTAGTGGCTGTAGTTACTAAACTATTTTCGAGCTGCATTGAGATTTTAGTTCCAACCGGTGCCGAAGTATAGATATCAAAAGAAAGCTTTTTTCTGCCATACACATAATCATTTGCATTGCTGATGGTTACATTTTTGATATTCAAAACATCGTATAATTCAGATGCGTTACGAACATATTTTCCCACCAAGGCAGAAGTATTGATTCCTGTAGCCGATGGATTTGCCACCGCTTCTGTGAGAACTCCTGTTTTAAGTCCGTACACAACATTCCTGTTCGATTGAAAATCTTCATAAATTCTTTCTACCGGTAAAGGCACTTCTGTAATAACAGCCAGTTTATAGGTATTAGCGGCACATCCTGAAACTGTAGTAGCTACAGAAACGTCTCCGCCTGTGGTTCCCCAATTTACCGTAATGGTATTTGTACCTTGCCCAGAAGTAATGGCAGCTCCAGCCGGAACAGTCCAATTGTATGTAGCACCTGGAATAGCATTGATCGAATACGTTTTACCCGTTTCGTTATGATAAACTTTTGCATCACCCAAAACGCCGTAGGTAAAACTACCGCTGTAAACGCGAACGTAATCTACTTGTAATTTTGCCGGAAAGTCTGCCGGAATTGGTTCTACTCCCGCTCCGTTTACACTAGTATAAGGCGTTCCGCCACTACCAACAGCCAGATTTAAAATAATATAAAACTGCTGATCGTTAAAAGGCCATCCGCCATTTACAGTTGTATTGGGCGTTGCAGTATGAAATAAATTGCCATCAATAAACCATTTAATGATATTAGGTCCCCATTCTACAGCATAAACATGAAATTCTGAAGATAAATCTGTTGGAGACGAATAACTTCTTCCTGTATAATGATATCCACCGGCATCATAATGAAGCGTTCCGTCTACAGATTTTGGGTTTCTGTGCTTGGCTTCCATGATATCGATTTCACCCGTAAAAGGCCAGTTTGAAGTGCCTGCGGGTAACATCCAGAAAGCAGGCCACGCACCCATTCCGTTGGATAATTTCATGCGGGCTTCGATTCTTCCGTATTTTATGGCATACTTGCCTTCTGTTGTAAGTTTAGCAGAAGCATACGGTTGTGACGGAAATGAAGCATTAGGAGCGTATTTTGCCTCAATGTTCAAATAACTATTTGTTCCTTCCTTAACAATTGTGGCCTGAGCGGGATCGTAACGTTGGGCTTCGGCATTTCCGAATCCGCAAAGTGACGGACAGCCGTTTCCGGAGATACTTTGCCATTTGGCCGCATCTACGGTTGTACCATTGAACTCATCTGACCAAATCAAGGTATTGCATTGTGAGTGGACTTTTAGAAACGGTGATAATGCAAGAACAAGTAACATTAAACACCTTTTTAATACATTGTAATTGCTTTTCGGTGGTCGGCCGAAAAAAGAGTCTTTTTGATTCATTTGTTTTTAGGTTTTTGTTAGTAAAGATTATTACCACAATAAATCGGCTTTTATAAAAAACAGAAAATTATTGTAATAATAAAGGGACAATATTAACAAATAAATCAGGCAAGACTTACATTTTTGAATACGGTTTGACTACGGTGTTTATAAAAAAATGTAATAATTAGCGGTCAAAAAGCGTAAAACTACTTAGGATTTTACTGATTATAAAAAAACTCAGTTTTTGTGGTAACATTAGGGATATAGACTTTTGTTTCACTCAGATTTTAAAAGATTTAGGCAGATTACTTTTTATTTTGCAACGGATTTTAATCCATCACTTAAAACACAAAGTAGCCCGACAAAGATTGGTGATTTTGATTGCAGAGTTTCTTGCGAAGATCACTCGTTCCCCAAGATGACAATATTGCGGTTGTGATGGCTATTAATCTATAACTTTTGAAATTAATCTGCTCTAAAATAAAACACCGGCACGCATCTGCTTAAATCTTTTAAAATCTGCGTGCAAAAACATTAAACACATTTAAAAATTCAAAATAAACTCCGTAATATTTTCCTCTGAAGAAAGCTGCAATTTTTTTCGTATTCGATATCGTGTATCTTCCACTCCTCTAACGGAGATTCCTAAAAGCGGCGCAATCTCCTTGGTATTAAAGTTCATTCGTAAATAAGCACACAAACGCATATCACGCGGAGTCAATTCCGGGAAGCTCGATTTCAGCCTTTGCATAAAATTATCATGAAGCTGATTAAAAATTTCTTCAAACTCGTTCCAGTGCTGATCTCCCTGTAATTCGTGATCAATAATTCTATTGATTTTTTTCAGTAAACCAAAGTTGGTATTAAAATCATTATTTTTATCAATCTGACCAATAAGATCTTTGATAGAAAGCAGAATTTCGTTTAAATGAATAAGGTTTACGGTATTTGAAGCGACTTTGGCATTTTTAAGATTTATTGTTGTTTCGAGGTTTTCTCTCATAATGGCCATATTTTCTTGTTCTAAAGCCAGTTTTTGCTCGTTTAATTCAGCACGGTTTCTGAGCAATTCCTTTTCCTGATTCAAAATCAATTGTTCCCGGTCCCGCTCAGCCAGATTTTTCTGGTATTTGATAATCGTATAAATCAAAACACCAAACCCTATCAAATACAACATATAAGCCCAGCTTGTCCTGTACCAGGGCGGCAAAATTTCGAATTTAAAAACAGCTTCTTCGCTTACTACATCATAAATATTTTTTGCCCTTACATGAAAAACATATTCGTTTTCGGGCAAATTGGTATATTCTTTTTCGGTCTGAAGATTCCAATCAGACCATTTGGGTTCAAAACCTTCGAGCCAGTATTCGTATTTTGTGGCATCGGCCTCGTCATAACAAAGTGACGCAAACGAAAAATGCAAAGCGTTATTCGAGTACGGTAAAACTGGAGAAAGTGCCTTATTTGCTGATTCGGTATGGGTGGGAAGTACATCGTATCTGCTGGAGAACAACAAACTGTCTTTTGGAAAAATGCATTTAACCTCAGAAATAACCGCTTTGTACTTCGACTGATATCTCTTGTTTTTGGTCGTACTATAATGAATTAAACCTTCTTGTGTTCCAAAGAATACATCGCCGTTTGCAGTTGTCTGAATATTCTCGAATCCCGGAATGTACAAATAACGAAGTTTTCGAAAAGGTAGTTCTTCTGTCATAAAATTACCTCCCGTATTCTGACTCATCTTTCCAGTATTCTCGCCTGAAATATACCAGATATTGTTTTGATGATCTTCTTTGAGCAAACGAATATGACTATCCAAACCCAGATATTTTTTGAAAGTCCCGTCAGTAATCATTTTCCCTGAATGAGGATCTTGCTTGTAAACGCCCTTTGTAGTACCAAAAAGAATCTGGTCCTTTATCTTGAAATTATTCAGAAACAAGCTCGACGGGAAACCATTTTTATCATTATAAAACTGAAGATTCGAAACGGCATCAAATGTTTTATTCAATCTCATTTTAAAGATTCCTTTATAACCATGCGCAATCCAGATATTTTCGTACTTGTCTGTTACCATTACCCTGCTGCTTTCCTCAAAACCTTTTATTTTATGCTGATACACCCAGAAATTGTTGATCTGTTTTAATAGGTACAAGCCATTATAACCGCCAACAAGTAATAAATCTGGATGATTCGGAACAAGAACTCCTTGCCACGCACCATCTGTCCTCGCTAGCAATTGCGCTGAACTGCCTTTTATCTCAAAAACTCCATTTTTTTCAAAGGCCAAAAGTGAATTTCCAAAAACGCCAATATTCCACACATTTTCAGACATTCCCGAAATGTGCTGAAAGTGAACATTCTCATGCTGACCATTTTTATAAGCATTCCAATCCAGCCAAAACACACCATTATCTGTTGCGATATACAATTTGTTCTGGTAAATCTGACTACAGTATATTTTGGTTTCTGAATTTGAGACATCCAGTATTTTCGACAATGGTGATGAAATTTGAATCATCGATATACCATCTTTCAAAGCGATCCACAAATTACCTTCCCTATCCATTTTCAGATTAGTCACGTAGTCATTTTGCAGACCTGCCTGTTTATTAATATGCTGAATTAAATTGCCGCTACTATCAAGAACTATCAATCCGTTCTGGCGGGTTCCAATTCCGAAATAGCCATCAGGAAGCAAAATTCCCGTTGAGATCTGACTCTGTTTCAATAAATTATCAGCCTCGCTAATAAAAGGTTTTAATTGATTGTTACGGTATACCAATATGCCATGCTTTTGTGTCAGTAATATCAAGCCCTCCCTGTTCTTAAAGATTTTCCTGATCTTCATTCCCATAAATTTTATACTGTTCGGGATTTCAGCCAAAGCATCATTTTCTAACTTCAGCAAACCTTTTGCATTGTCTGAAACATAAATTTCATTATTGACTTCAAAAAATTCATCAAATTTGGCCTCAGATCGTATTACCTTGATTTTATTATCCTTATAAATAAACATTTCTTCATTCGAGAAAAAAACAACTTCATTTTGGCGAATAACAGTATGCAGAACATCACCAAAGTTTCTGGCAGAATTTGGTATTAATTTCACCAGAGAAGTATATTTATATTGTCCGTTTGGTAATTGAACTGCATAACCAAATTCGCCCTGAGCGCCTACATACATTTTATCCTTTCTATCGATTGCCAAAGACCTAACCATACTTTTATTTTCCGGCTGTGCCACAATACTCCACCTCACACCATCAAATTGCATAATGCCAAAATGATTGGCAAAAAACATCATTCCTTTAGAATTTTGTAGAACATCCCAATTTTCAGATGCTGCTTTATACGTTTTCGGATTGTAATTCGTAATAAACGGTACTCCAATTTTTTTAATCTGGGCATTAACAATGGGGTACAAAAGGGATATGCATAGAACTAAAATTCTAAGTAAAAATTTTGTCATTTTGTTTCTGTCTGTAGGTTAGTTCGTAGCTTTTTGAGCGCTACATTCTTAAAAATTCCTCTTTGGGAAAAGGCTCTTTTAAGTAAAAAAGATATTCTTATTAATGCTAATAAAATTATAATTTGGCAATTAAAAGCATTAAAAAAAATGAATCTTTATAATCAAATATATAAAATTTTATTTTAATGTAACAAATTACATTTTAATTAGAGGATTTGATAATGAAGAAATTGAAGAATGTGGGAATTAGAAAATGTGATAATTAGATAATGTGGGAGTTAGATAATTTAAAAACATTACGTAACCATGATTTTGTCATTTCGAGGAACGAGAAATCCTCGCGAGGAGCTCCATAAAGATTGGATTTTCGCTGCGGAGTTACTTGCGAGGATTTCTCGTTCCTCGAAATGACAAAACTGGCTCAATTGCTTGTTCTAAGAAGCAAGTTCTTTAGAATTGAAGTGTTTCGCTTAACCCCTCATAAGAATGAAAAAGCACCGCTCCTTCTTTTTCTAAATCTTCATTGTTATATCCGTTGGCGAAACCGTAAACTTTAAAACCACCCTGAATTCCGGCAATTACTCCGGCTTTGCTGTCTTCTATTACAATACAATCTTTTACCTCAAATCCCATTTCTTTTGCGGCGTGCAAAAAAATTCCGGGTTCCGGTTTCCAGCTGTTAATCTGGTAGGAACTGAATATTTTATTTTCGAATTTATCCAGTAAGCCTGCTATACCAAGATTTAATCTGATTTTTTCAACAGGGCCGCTTGAAGCTACACAATAAGGGATTTTTAATTTATTAAGAAATTCAACGATGCCTTCCATTGGTTTTACCTGCGTTTTGAAAGCTTCAAAACTTTTCTCGCGATAATCCGCTTCAAAAGTATCAGGCAGTTTTTTACCGATTGCATTCTCGATATACAGGAAACATTCTTTTAGTTTGCGACCGTTAAAATCGCGATATGCATCTTCCAGTTTCATCTTAAACCCATATTCTGCTGCCATTTCAAGCATAATTCCGTTACCAATTTTTTCAGTGTCTACAAGAACCCCATCGCAATCGAAAATAATACATTTAACTTCCATATTCTTTATTTACATTTTTAATTATTCGGCCTGACCGAAAATGTAAATTACAAAATTATTCCCGAAAGCAAAGCAAATTTTAGAGCGAAGAAGAAATTTTCGAAATAATCTGAACAATAAAATCAGCCTGTGCGGGATTTATTTTTTTCAAAGCGTGTTCGGTCTGAAACCATTCAGCTCTGTCAATTTCAGCAAAGGATTGTAGTTTTCCTGATTTTGGCGGCCATTCCATTTCGAATTCGTTGCTTTTTACTTGTGCAACATCAATATCAAATTCTACTGCCCAGGCAAAAATAGTTTTACCTGATTTGAGTTTTACAGGATGAAGTTCAATAAAATCGTTTTCTGATTCGCTTTTTAAATCAAAACCTGTTTCTTCCTGAAACTCCCGTTTGGCAGCATCAAGCGGATTTTCATCATCGGTGAATTCGCCTTTAGGAATCGACCAGCTTTCTAAATCCTTATTCTTCCAGAATGGACCACCGGGATGAACCAGCAAAAAGAATATAGTTTTGTCAATGAATTTATAGAGTAATATTCCGGCACTTTTTTTCATCTGTAAGTTTTGAGAATTGATTTTATAAAGATATACAACAATCCCGGCATTCGCAGGTTCCTGTACATTTTTACTCCAATTCTGTATTTTTAATTAATTATCTATTTGTAATTTTATCATTCTTTAAATGTCACTTTACAAACATTAAAAAAATAACCACTTTGAAAAAGCATATTTTACTAACCGCAATTCTCGCAAGTAGTTTTGCCGTTCATTCACAAAACAAAATCATCACCGTAAGTAATTCGCTTCCTATAGATCGTGAATTCGAAACCATTGAACTGACTAAAAAATCTCTGGGATTACCAACTTCTGTTAAACTTGAAAATTATGCCGTAAAAGAAGTTGGTACAAATGCTTTCTTAACTACACAATCTATCGATAATGATGGCGACGGGACTATTGATGTACTATTATTTCAACCTAAAATAAAAGCATCATCTCAGAAAGATTTTGAAGTGGTAGTGGCCGAAAATCCTTCAAAAGAAACTACAATTAGCTGTTATTCTAGATTTGTTCCGGAACGAACCGATGACTATGCCTGGGAAAACAACAAAGTTGCTTTTAGAACTTATGGTCCTGTGGCGCAAAAAATGGTCGAAGATAAAATTGCGGGCGGAACTTTAACCAGCGGAATCGATGCCTGGTTAAAAAGAGTCGACTACCCGATTATTAATAAATGGTACGAAAAAGCAACAAACGGAACCGGAACCTATCATAAAGATACTGGCGAAGGTCTGGATAATTTTCATGTGGGCGACAGCCGTGGCGTGGGCGGAATTGCCGTAAAAGTCGATGATAAATACTATTTTTCTAAGAATTTCACCAGCTGGAAAACCATTACAACTGGACCTATCAGAACAAGCTTTATCCTGACTTATGCCAATTGGGATGCAAATGGCAATAAAATAACCGAATCGAAACTGATAAGTCTGGATTACGGAAGTTATCTTTCGCGTTTTGAAATCAACATTACCGGAACAAAATCTATTGCTGCCGGATTAACACTTCATGATAAAAAAGGAACGATTGGAACCAATATAAAAGAAGGCTGGTTAAGCCATTGGGAACCAATTGATGATTCTGAAATTGGAACCGGAATCGTGGCACCTAAAAATACTTTGACCAGTTTTGATAATCATATTACCGATGATAAAGATCTGAGTAATCTTTACGGAAATATTCAAGTAAAAAACAATAAAGCGATCTATTATGTTGGTTTTGGATGGAAAAAAGGAAGCCCGTTCCAAACGCAAAAACAATGGGAAACCTATTTGAGTTCTTTTGCTAAAAAAATCAATAGTCCGTTGGTCGTTAAGGTGAAGAAATAGCTTTTTTTTATGGCCCGCGGGTTTGGCGGATTTAAACTGGTTTTCACGGGTTTTTATTTTGTTTTTCGCAATTTTGTGTATAAATTTAAACAAACAAACCCGATAGGTTTCTAAAACCTGTCGGGTTTACTATTAAAAAATCCGCGAAAACCAGTTTAAACCCGCCAAACCCGTGGGCTAAAAATACTACGGCTTCCTCGCAGGAAAATAATTCTCTTTCAGAATAATTTCAAGCGGAATGTAGTGCGTATTCTCTACAGTTTCCTGCAAGACCAGTTTTTTATACAAATGATTAATTCCCATGTAGCCCTGCTCTTCAGGTCTTTGATTGATAAGAAAGTCGATTACGCCTTTATTTAAATATTCAATATTATCCTTTAATAAATCGTAACCAATAATTCTCACGCCTTTTATATGGTTTTGTTCCAAAAATCTGGCTACGATATATGCCCTCGAATTGGGAACAAAAACACTGTTTATTTCGGCAAACATTTCCAGATTCAATTGATCGATTCCGGAATCTTTGATGGTAATTTCAGAAAATTTAAAGTTTTTAAGTTCGTGATGATCTTTAAAAAAAGAATAAAAGCCATCGATACGCTGTAAATAAACCGATGTGCTTTCTATCTCTCGTGTGATTTTAAAAATAAGAATTTGTCTTTCATTTTTAACTGCAAAACTGATGAGTCTTCCCGCCAGATATCCGCTCTGAAAAGCATCTTGTCCCACATAAGCGTGTTCGTCATTATTAGAAATATTCGAATCGATCATGACTACCGGAATGTTTTTCTTTTCATATTCGCTTAAAAAACGAACCGATTCTTCGTAAAAAATAGGCGCAAATAATAAGCCGTCACAATCAAATTCCAATACTTTTTTAACCGCTTCCTTAAACGATACAACATTAAAATCATAAAAGAAATAATCCAGTACAATTCCGAATTTACTAAATTCTATAGCTGCCTTTTCGATTCCGGTGATTTGACTTTTCCAATATTCCAAATTTTCATATTGTGGTAAAAAAACCGCAAAATGAAATTTTTTATTTAAGGCCAGATTACTGGCCAGAATATTTCGTTTATAACCATACTGTTCAATAATAGCATTTACTTTATCTACATTCTCCTGTGCAACCTGCCCACGATTATGAATAATTCTATCAACAGTTCCGGGAGAAACATTGGCTAATTCGGCAATTTTTTTTATCGTTATGATATTGATGAGTTTTAAGTTAAAAGATGTTTTATATCACTCGAAATTATTATTTTTTTATTAAATATAAATTGTTTTACTTAACTTTTTATATACATTTGTAAAATTCCGTGTGCGTACACGCAAATATACACATGTGTTTGAAAAAAACATTAAACTGAACCAAGATATTTAAAATGATTTTAGCGCATAAAGGAAACCGAGTAATTTAAAAATAAAAAAATGATATCATATTAATACTGACATAACACTATTTTATACTTAAAAACCAGTATTATATATAAAACCATATAAAGTAATTCTTTAATCATAAATCGCAAGTAATAAGCGCTTAAGAATCAAATAAAAAACATAAAAACCAAATAAAATGATTGTAGATTCATTACAAAACGCTGCAAAATATTTCAGCCTTCATCCTAATTTCAAAAAAGCATTTGACTATGTAAATCAAAATGACATCAGTACTCTTGAAGAAGGTGCTTTTGAAATTGCCGAAGGATTAAAAGTAATTGTAATTGTTGGCGAAGGCACAACCAGAGAAGAGAGCATAAAAGGTTTTGAATGCCATGACCAAAACATCGATATTCAGATTTCGATAAAAGGTCCCGAAACTTTTGCCTGGAAACCAAGAGAAAAATGTGTGAGTCCAAATGGAGAATACAGCCACGAAAAAGATGTTCGCTTTTTTCACGACAAACCTGATATGTTTTTTGAATTGCAGGAAAAACAGTTTGCAATTTTGTTTCCCGAAGATGTTCACGCGGCTATGATTGGCGAAGGAACACTCAGAAAAATTGTCATTAAAGTTAAAATTTAAAACTGATGAGCACAATTCAAAAAACGATTGATGTAATTGCAGAGCAAGGTATTCTTCCGCTCTATTTTACAACAGAAGACACCATTAGTGTTGAAATTCTTAGAACGCTTTACAAAGCAGGAATCAGAGCTGTAGAATATACGAACAGAGGTACTGAAGCACTTTCTAACTTCAAAAAAATGATTGAAATTCGAAATGCAGAACTACCTGAAATGTTATTAGGTATAGGAACCATTAAAAACCTCGAACAAGCCAAAGAATTTAACGATGCCAAAGCCGACTTTTTTATCAGTCCCGGATTTGTGCCTGAAGTGGCAGATTTCTTAAAAAACAAAGAAGTTTTATATGCCCCGGGATGTATGACTCCAACTGAGATTATAGCAGCTGAAAACGCCGGAATAAAACTCGTAAAACTTTTTCCAGGAAATATATTAGGTACAGATTTTTTAAGCAGTATCAAAGATATTTTTCCGTCTCTGACATTTATGACAACCGGCGGAGTAGAACCTACTCATGCCAGTATAGAAAGCTGGTTTTCTGCCGGAGCTTCTGCTGTTGGATTAGGAAGTAAGCTTATCAGCAAAAAACGCATAGAAGAACAGGATTATGATGTAATTGAAAGTGAAACTAAAATAATGCTGGAAATCATCCGCACGATAAGAAGATAACTATTACCTGAAATTATTTAACATAAAACAAAATTTGCCACAGATTAAAAAGATTAACACAGATTATTTTAATATCCTTTCTAATCTTTTTAATCTGTGGCAAAAAAACATAACAAATCATAAAACTTAAAATGGATTCAATATTTAACCTAAAAGGAAAAATTGCATTAATTACCGGAGGTGCCGGAGTTTTGGGAAGCAACTTTGCAAACGTTTTGGCCAAACAAGGCGTTATCGTTGGAATCGTCTCTCAATCGATTGAAAAGGCTAATAAAGCCGTACAAAACATAGAAAGCAACGGTGGAAAGGCTTTTGCTGTTCAGGCAAATGTTTTAAACAAAGAAGAATTAGAAAAAGTGCGCGATTTTATCGTAGAAAAATACAGCCGGCTTGATATTTTAATCAATGCTGCTGGCGGAAATATGCCCGGAGCAACTATCAGCCCGGATCAGGCAATATTTGATATGAAAGTTGATGATTTACAAAAAGTAGTCGATCTTAATATCATTGGTACAATGCTGCCAACACAGGTATTCTCTGAACTTTTTGCCAAACAAAAATCAGGAAATATCATTAATATTTCATCAGCATCGGCACAGAGACCTTTAACGAGAGTTGTGGGATATTCGGCTTCAAAAGCGGCAATTGACAATTTTACACAATGGATGGCAGTTGAACTAGCTCAAAAATATGGCGAAGGAATTCGGGTAAACGCGATCTCTCCGGGATTTTTTATCGGAGAACAAAACAAAGCTTTATTGCTGACTCCCGAAGGAAAACTGACTCCACGAGGCGAAAAAATTATCGAGCATACACCAATGGGAAGATTTGGAACTCCGGAAGATATTGATGGGGCACTTTTGTTTTTATGCAGCGACATGTCAAAATTTGTTACTGGAACGATCTTAAAAGTAGACGGAGGATTTGCGGCTACAAGTATTTAAAACACGAAAAAAAGAACACGAATTTCACAAATTAGCACAGATGGGTTTGTAGAATTTAAAAAACAAACCAGACATAGAATTAGTGTCAATTAATGAAATTCGTGTTCCTTTTTTTACAACAGACAGGAGGATTCAGGAAATAGCAAACAAGCGAAAAAAATAGCTCCTAAACATTAATAAAAATAAATCAAAAATGGAACAAACGTTAAGATGGTTCGGACCAAATGATCCGGTTTCTTTACAAGATATTAAACAAACGGGAGCTACCGGAATTGTAACCGCATTACACCACATCCCCAACGGGCAGGTTTGGGATATTGAAGAAATTATCAAACGAAAAGTTGAAATTGAACACGAAGACGGTGATCCTAAAAAAGGAGCATCTGGTTTAACCTGGTCAGTAGTAGAAAGTATTCCGGTGCATGAAGACATTAAAAAACAAACCGGAAATTATCTTCAATACATTGAAAATTATAAGGAAAGCATCCGAAATCTGGCTTTGTGCGGCATAAAATGCATCTGCTACAATTTTATGCCAGTTTTAGACTGGTCCAGAACAGATCTGGCGTATGAAACAGCAGACGGATCTAAAGCTTTACGTTTTGATATTAATGCTTTTGCGGCTTTTGAATTGTTTATTCTAAAAAGACCAGGGGCAGAAAAAGAATATTCTGAAACACAAATCGAGAAAGCAAAAAACTATTTTGAAGCCATGACAGAAGCTGATAAAGTAAAATTACAGCAAAACATTCTGGCAGGACTTCCTGGTGCTGAAGAAGCGTATTCCGTAGAAGATTTTCTGGTTACTTTGAGTGGCTACAATCATATTGACAGAGCGGCTTTAAAAGAGAATTTATTTTTCTTCTTAAAACAAATTATTCCGGTTGCCGAGAGTAAAGGCGTTCTGATGGCGATTCATCCTGACGATCCTCCCTACCCTATTTTAGGTTTGCCAAGAGTAGTAAGTACCGAGGAAGATTTGGTCGAATTGATGGCTGCAGCCAAATCAAAATCGAATGGATTCACGATGTGTACGGGTTCATACGGCGTAAGAGCTGATAATGATTTACCGGGAATGGTAAGACGTCACGGCGATAAAATGAATTTTATTCACCTAAGAAGTACCGAAAGAGATGTCGAAGGAAGCTTTTACGAAGCCAATCATCTGGAAGGCGATGTCGATATGTACGAAGTCGTAAAAGCCATTATAGAAGTCGAAAAAAGAAATAACAGTCAATTGCCAATGCGTCCGGATCATGGTCACCAAATGCTGGACGATTTGAATAAAAAAACCAATCCGGGATATTCAGCGATTGGGCGTTTAAGAGGCCTGGCTGAATTACGAGGACTTGAAATGGGGATTAAAAAGTCGCTTTAAAAGTTTTTTTAGCCACAAAGGCACTAAGACACGAAGTTTTATTTACAGTCAACTTTATCAAAGAGATTGAGAGAATCTTTCACGCAGATCTAAAAAGATCTAAGCGGATTTACGAAGAGATTATTTACAGATTTTTATTAATTAAATCTGCGCAATTTGCTTAAATCTTTTAAAATCTGCGTGAAACAAAAAAATTTGCACCTTAGTGCCTTCGTGGCAAATAGCAAACCACTAACTAACCAAATAACCACAACCATGAACACCCAAACCATCCTCATTTGTTGCAGCCTTTTTGTAAACAGTGTTATCATGGCACAACAAACACCAAAAATACTTTCGGATTCAAAAGCGAATTATTTGCCCGATTTTAGTTATGCGGGCTATCATTTCGGCGAAAGCCAAATTCCGGAAGTTCAGGGAAAAATCATTAACGCTACAGATTATGGTGTAAAAGCCAATGATGGTCTTGATGATTCGAAAGCGCTCCTAAAAGCGATAAAAGCTGCAAATGCCATTGAGGGAAATGTAATCTTGCAATTGCCTGCGGGACGCATTATTCTGAGTGAAATTGTATATATCGAAAGAAGCAATTTTGTTTTTCGCGGCACAGGTTCAGACAAAAACGGAACAGAAATTTATTGCCCCAGACCGATGATGTATCTTAAAGATCCTGAATCCTTGGCTGAACTTCGCGAATACCTAACCACGCTTGACAAAAGACAACGAGAACCTGAGAACAATGTCGATTTGCCTTTCTCGCAATATGCATGGTCAGGTGGATTTATCTGGACGCAAGTTCCGGGTGAACGTGTAAAATCGTATTTGGATAAATATGAACCTACACCAAATCCTTTAGCGAAAGTGAGTTCGGGAAATATGGGCGAACATACCATGAATGTTTCGGATGTAAAAGGATTGAAAGTGGGCGATATTGTCGAGTTGCAATTGTTTAATAAAGACGGCGAGAATGGCGAAATCATTAAAGATTTATACAAAGGTGCGAATGTAAAACCAGGCTCTCATCATTGGAAATTCCCTAAACTTCCCATCGTAAGACAACAAGTAGAAATTACTAAAATTTCAGGTTCAAAAATTACTATTAAAACTCCTTTAACCATTGCTATAAAACCATCTTATCAGGCACAACTGGTCGAATGGAAACATTTGAACGAAGTCGGGATTGAACATTTGCGTTTTACTTTTCCTGATATTCCTAGAGTCGCACATCACGTAGAACCTGGAAATAATGCGATATTTTTGACACGTGTTTTTAACAGCTGGGTCAAAGATGTTACGATCACCAATGCTGATAGCGGAATTTTAGGCGAAGAAATCTCGAACGTAACCATTCAGGATATTATAACCGATGGCTCTCATATGTCTCATTATACGGTAACACTGGGCGGTGTACATAATGTTTTGGTAAAGAATCTCAAAATTTACAACAAAGCGGTTCATCCCTTAAGTTTCAACACTTTTGCAACTAAAAACGTGTATCAGGATTGCGAGATTTTTGCCGACGCTCTTTTAGATCAGCATTCGGGGGCGAATCATCAAAACTTATTTGATCGTATTACCGTACATATAACACCGGATAAGAACAATAGTTATTATTTGTTTGGCGGTGGCGGTGCTGATTACTGGAAACCTTCGCATGGGCCATTCAGTACATTTTGGAATCTTAATGTTCTGGTCGATAAACCAGCTCAAATCACTAAACCCGTTTTGCTTTACGGTATGAAAGACGGACCATTTGCCAGAATTATCGGCGTGAATGGAAATGCTAAATTCGAAGTAAAATACGAACCTGACGCTTATATTGAGTTTCTAAATACACCAATGGACAAAGTACCATCGCTTTATGAATATCAATTAAAAAAGCGGTTGAAATGATTTCTGCCGCAAAGGCACAAAGACACTAAGTTTTTTTGCCACAGATTAAAAGGATTAGAATGATTTAATCTCGCAAAGTCGCAAAGTTTTTTAGCATTCGGAAACCTCTGCCAAAGTTTTGAACTCTGACAAAGGTAACTGCAGTAAAAAAATCTTTTTAATCTGTGCAATCTGTGGCAAAAGACTAAAATAATATAATCTCGCAAAGTCGCGAAGTCGCAAAAGCTTATAAAAACCTTTGGAAAAGTTTGAAACTTTGGAAAAGGTAAATGCAGAAAAATCCTTTGTGCCTTTGAGCCTTTGTGGCCAAAACCCCTAACGCTATGAAATACAAAATAGCCTTTCTGTTAATTGTATCTCTTTTCGGAAATATATTTTCCCAAAACAAATACCGTCTTAAAAATATTTCGACCACTGACGGACTTTCGCAGAATTCTGTTATTGCCATACATCAGGATAAATTTGGGCAAATGTGGTTTGGCACGCGCGACGGTCTCAATAAATACGACGGTAGCCGATTCACTATTTACAGGAATGATGTTACTAACAAAACGTCTATCAGTAATGATATCTTATCTATTGAAGAAGATGAGTCCGGAAAATTATGGATTGGAACTTATAATGGTCTGAATTGTTATGATCCTGTTAGCAATACTTTCAACCGATATTTACATGATAAAATCAATCATACCATAAATAGCAATACTATTTGGTGCATAAAGAAAATTGGAGATGAAATGTGGTTTGGAACTTCAAAAGGGTTAACTGTTTACAACAAAAAAACAAAACAGTTCGCTTCGGCTTTTCATTCTTCTCAGGACAATACAACAATACCCAGTAATAATATTATAAGCATTTTAAAAACCAAAAAAGGCCAGATCTGGATAGGAACGACAAAGGGATTATGCCTGTTAACGAGTAGAAAAAACGGGAAATTTTCTTTTAAAAATTATCCGTTAAATAATACTGACTTACTCAACGTATCGGCTGTTGTTGAAGACCGGTTTAACAATATCTGGATAGGAACAAAAAACAAAGGGCTTTTAAAATTTGATCCCTCAAAAAACAATTTTGTTTCGTTTTTACCTAACGAAAGATATAAGGAAATAAACAATGAAATCCGTGCTTTGGCTATTGATCGTAAAGGTTCGATCTGGATTGGTGCATATGACGGAATTTATGTTTTAGGAGAAGATAAAAGTATTCAGAAGATCAATAATAACAATAGTAATAACAATCATAGCAGTGGAATCGAAAAAGTAAAATCGATTTTTGTCGATAAAAAAGGTTCTGTCTGGGTAGGCTGTTATTACAAAGGTGTAAATATGTGGGATATCTCGAATGCGAATTTCTTCAATTACGATCAGAACTCGAAAAAGATTCCGATGAGTTATGATGTAGTAAGTTCAATTGTCAGCGACAAAAATCAGAATATTTATTTTGGTACAGAAGGTGGCGGCGTTACTGTTTACAATAAAAATACAGAAACTACGAGTTACATTAGCAACAAATCCGGACAAACGCCTATAAATGATATTAAATCAATGTGGCTTGCGGAGAATAATATTTTATGGATGGGAACTTTCTCCAAAGGATTTTTTGCTTACAATACGCTAACTAAAAGTTTTGAAAACGACCGAATTTCGTCTCAATTAAAGGATTCATTAAAAGATGTAGGGGTTTATTCTATCAAAACAGAAGGAAACGGCATACTGTGGATGGGTACTTTTAGCAAAGGATTAATTCGCTATAATACTATTTCTAAAGCTTTTCAATTTATTAGAAATGAAAATACCAAGCCCAATTATCTAAGCAATAATTATGTACGAACGGTCTTAGTCGACAAACAAAAAAGACTTTGGGTGGGAACACTAAGCGGGCTGAATCTCATAGAACTTCAAAATTTTCAATCTAATAAATACGCTGTAAAACATTTCTTTTATGATGATGTTGCTTTATCCGGAGATGATATTTTGACCCTATTTCAGGATTCACAAAATAAAATCTGGGTAGGAACAAAAGCAAAGGGACTGCATTATTTTGACGGAAAGAAATTTAACAGAATCAATCTGAAAATTAGAAATACCGTTATTACAGCGATCCATTCGATTCTTGAAGATGATAATAAAAATTTATGGATTAGTACCAATCAGGGAATTATAAAATACAGTACGGCCCAAAAAACAGCTATCAATTATGATCAAAAAGACGGTATAGTAAACAATGAATTTAATGATAATGCGGCTTTAAAAGTAGATGCCAATAAATTTTATTTTGGAAGCCCGTCCGGCGCAACGTATTTTGATACCCAAAAAATTTCTATAAATCATGATGCTCCTCAGGTTTTGATTACTGACCTGAAAATCAAAAATGAAACTACAAACCCCAATGATTCATTAGGCATTTTAGAAAAAAGTATTGGTTATACCAAAACCATCACTTTGGATTATGACAAGGCAAATTTCTCGATTAATTTTGCGATTCCTAATTACATCAGGTCAAAAAAAAACCAATACAGTTATCGTTTAACCGGACTGGAAAACAATTGGACGCTAACAAAAAATACAGAAGCTAATTTTGCCATTCAAAATCCCGGCACTTATACTTTTGAAGTTCGCGGCTCTAACAATGACGGTGTTTGGAACAAAAATCCAACTACGCTGACTGTTATCGTAAAACCTGCTCCGTGGCGCAGTATCTGGGCATTTTTATTGTACGGAATCATAATTGGTCTGGGATTATACGGTTTGATCTGGATCATGAAATCGAAAGCGAGACTCAAACAAAAACTGGAACTGGAATATCTGGAATCGAAACGAATTGAGGAAAACAATCTGGCCAAACTGGATTTCTTTACCAATATCTCGCATGAATTCAGAACGCCCTTGACTTTAATTTTAGGACCTTTGCAGCAAATTCTGGCCAATTACAACGGTACAAATGAAATGTATAAAAAACTATTGGTGATTGAAGGAAGCGCGAATCATTTGTTGAGCCTTATCAATCGTTTAATGGATTTCAGAAAACTCGAAAACCATCAGGTTCAACTGGAATCTGCTGAAGGAAACATTGTAAAATTCACCAAAGAAATCTTTTTATCATTTATCGAATATGCCAAAGATGGCGGTTATAACTATACTTTTGAATCTTCTGAAGAAGAAATTCCGGTTTATTTTGATCGTTATAAACTGGAGCGTGTTTTTTATAATTTAATTTCAAATGCCTTTAGATATACTCCAAAAGGCGGAGATATTCACCTGAAAATTTCGCATGACAATGAAAATCTTTTTATAGCTGTAGAAGATTCCGGAGTGGGAATTGCACCTGAACATATCGATAAAATTTTTGATTTGTTTTTTGAAGTTCCAATGCACAATAACGTTCAAAAAAATTATAACAAAGGAACCGGAATTGGGCTTTCTATAGTAAAAAACATCGTGAAACTTCACAAAGGAGACATTGAAGTCACGAATAAAGAGACTCAGGGTGTTGTTTTTAAAGTCACGCTTCCGTTAGGCAGAGCCCATCTTTTAGACAATGAGATTATCGAAGATTTTAAAATCAGTGATGATATCGATCAATACACCGCTCAGTTAGAAAAATCTGAAATAACAGAACCTGAAGATATTGATGATTTTGTAGTAAACGACGAGAAACAAACCATTTTGATTGTCGAAGATCACAAGGTTTTACGATCGTTTATGAAAAATTTACTCAAGGACGATTACAATATTATTGAAGCCGAGAATGGAAAAATCGCTTTCGAAAAAGCATTGCAGCACAGTCCGAATTTAATAATCAGCGATGTTATTATGCCTGAAATGGTAGGAACTGAACTTTGTTCTAAAATCAAGGAAAACTTAAAAACGAGTCATATTCCGGTGATTCTGCTTACTTCCAGAACTTCATTGGTCTATAAATTCGAAGGGCTCGAAAGTGGTGCAGATGATTATATCAGTAAACCTTTTAATTTAATCGAATTTAAACTTAGGGTTAAGAACTTACTGAATTCAACCGAGCGTTTGAAAAACAAATTCTCCAGCGAGGATAATTTTATCCCGTCAGAAATAACGGTTTCTTCATTAGACGAAGATCTGCTGAAAAAAGCATTCAAAATTGTCGAAGAAAATATCTCGAACGAGCAATTCGATATTCCGTTTTTCTGTACCGAATTAGGCGTTAGCCGAACCATGCTGTTTCTTAAAATAAAAGCCTGGACGAATTTTACACCAAATGAATTCATACACGAGATACGATTAAAACGTGCCGCTCAGTTATTAGAACAAAATAAATTAAATGTCTCCGAAATTAGTTATAAAGTAGGTTTCAACAATCCAAAATACTTTAGCAAATGTTTCCAGAAAAAGTACGGGGAAACACCAACTCAGTTTGCTGACAAATTTTTTAAATCTTCAGAGGTTTTTTAGGGAATTCGTTAATTTAAAAGGATTAAAAAAGGGTATCTGTATTTTTAGATACCCTTTTTTGTATTTCTATATCGTTATCGCCTGCTACATTTGCCATTATGAAAATCAATAAAACAAAATTCCTGTTACTGCAAATTTTATTTGTAATAATCATAATCGGAATGAGTCTATTGATTTTCTACTTTATCTAACATTAACCTAAAAACCACAATGAATGTTCACAAACCAAAATTTCAAATCGCTTAAATGGTGTTTGCTGGTAACTTTTTTACTGGTGAATGTTGTTATGAATGCACAGGAAAGAAAAGTGACCGGAAAAATCACTTCCAGCGAAGATTTACTCGGGCTGCCTGGTGCTAATGTATATGTAAAAGGTTCTTCGGTTGGAGGATCTGCAGACATGGATGGAAACTATAGTGTTTTTGTTTCAGAGAAAAATGCAGTATTAGTTTTTAATTACGTAGGATATCAAACAGTCGAAATTCCGGTAGGGACCAAAACAGTAATCAATATCAGTCTAAAACCCGATACCAAAAATCTTGACGAAGTAATTGTTGTAGGATACGGAACCCGTAAAAAGAGCGACATTACCGGATCAGTATCTTCTGTAACAGCAAAAGAGCTTACGGCTTATCCAACATTAAATGCTGAACAGGCTTTGCAAGGTCGTGCAGCAGGGGTTTCGGTACAATCGAACAACGGTGGCGAGCCTGGTGCTCCGGTAAAAATCAGGGTTCGTGGAGGAACTTCGATCAATGCCAGCGGAGATGCTCTTATTGTTGTAGACGGATTTGCAGGAGTTTCAATGCCGGCACCTCAGGATATTGCTTCTATCGAGGTCCTGAAAGATGCATCGGCTACAGCTATCTACGGATCCAGAGGTTCAAACGGGGTTATCATGGTAACGACCAAAAAAGGTAAACCAGGAAAACCGGTGATCGAATTCAGTAATTCAACATCAGTACAATCTGTGAACAACAAATTAGATTTATTAGATGGGCCGCAGTTTGTCGCCTATAGAAAAAGTTTTACAACCCATACTGATGGCGGCGCTAATACGGATTGGCAGGATGTAATTTATCGCGAAGGAATGATTTCGAATACACAATTATCGTTTTCAGGTGGTTCTGACAAAATCAGGTACTACGTTTCAGGTACTTATTTTAATCAAAAAGGAGTAGTTATTAATTCCGGAATCGATAAATACACGATTGTAAGCAACCTTGAAGCCGATCTAACCGACAAGTTTAAAGTGGGTTTGAATATGTTTCAAAGCAAACAAAACAAGCAAGGTATTATCAGCCAGACCGGTGCGGGAGGAACAGGTGCTGCGGGTGTAATTGCAGCAGCTTACCGATTTATGCCGGACAAAGGAATTTATAATGCAGACGGATCTTTTACAACAACAGCTCCTATTGGGGACGATATTGATAACCCGTACGCAACAGCAATGGAGAATATTCTGGAGACACTTACAACGGTAAACAGAAGTAATTTCTTTGCATCGTACCAAATTACCAAAGATTTAAACTTTAAAACCACTTTAGGTTTAACCGATAATAATTCTCAAACCGGAAGATATATTCCGTCGACTTTAATTGCAGGAAAAAATGTCAAAGGAGAAGCTTCAATAAACAATACCAAATTTTCTTCTATCCTTTCTGAAAATTATTTGACGTTTAAACGTGAAATTATCGATAAAGGAGTTTTGACAGTTCTTGGAGGTTATTCGTATCAAAAAAATAAAAACGACCGCGCTTATGCTGCATCAAGAGGATTTTTAACGAATTCTAACTCTTACCATAATTTAGGTGCGGGAACAGTGTACTTAAAACCAGAATCTAGTTTGTCTGAAACAGAATTAATATCAGCTTTCGGAAGGTTGAATTTTGATTATGACGATAAATATCTTTTCACTTTTACAGCGCGTCGTGACGGTTCTTCAAGCTTTAGCGAAAACTACAAATACGGGACTTTTCCATCTGGAGCCATTGGATGGAATATTGGCAAAGAAAACTTCTTAAAAGATAGTAAAACAGTTTCTAATCTTAAATTAAGAGCGAGTTACGGTGCTACCGGAAATCCATCTATTGATGCCTACTCTACTCTTTCTAAATTTTCTGAAGTATATGATGTAAGTGGTGATGTGATTGTAAATGCCGTTCAGCTTACCGCAATCAATAATCCTAATTTAAAATGGGAAACATCCTATCAACAGGATTATGGTATTGATTTGGGTTTATTTGATAACAGAATCAGCATCACGGCCGATTATTATAAAACCATTACCAAAGATTTATTGTTCAACAGGCCATTGCCTGGGATTTCAGGAATTGCTTCGCAGCTTCAGAATGTGGGAGAATTAGAAAATAAAGGCTGGGAATTGGGAATTAATACTAAAAACTTTATTGGAGCAGATTTTACCTGGTCAACCAATTTTAATATTTCTTCGAACAAGAATAAAATCCTGAAACTGGCTGACAACAAAGATCTTTTGATCAACTCTGCGCCTGGACATTTCCTTGCAACAGAATCTCAGATTTTAAGAGTGGGTCAGCCCGTTGGTTCTTTCTTTGGTTTTGTTTATGATGGTGTAATTCAGCAGGGAGAAGCGGTTCTTCCGGGAAATTTTGAAACCATTGCAGGAGGAGAAAAATTCAAAGATGTAAATGGCGACGGAAAACTGGATTCAAACGATAAAACGATTATCGGAAACCCGAATCCTGATTTCATTTTCGGGTTTAATAATGATTTCACCTATAAAAATATTGACTTAAACATCTTTTTTCAGGGTTCAGAGGGCAATCAGATTTTAAATTATACTTTGATGGAACTGGCTTCAGGAAACAACAACGCTACTACAGAAGTACTGGATGCCTGGACACCAACAAACACCGATACCAATGTGCCAATAAATGCTGCACGAACTAAAAGAATTACTTCAAGATTTGTTTATGATGCTAGTTACATCCGTTTAAAAAACGTTTCTATCGGATATAGTTTAGATGACAATGTAGTTTCAAAAATGGGATTAAGCAAAGTTCGTTTCTACATCAGTGCACAAAACTTATGGACCATTACCAAATATCCGGGTTCTGATCCTGAAGTTAATTACCTGAATGATACCAACTCCAGAAGTAATACCAATTTAGGATTGGATTACGGAAGTTATCCTAATGTAAGAACTTTTACTTTTGGTTTCAATTTAAAATTTTAGTCTAAAAAAATACTATTATGAAAAAATATATAGCTTTTCTTTTCTTAGGAATATTCGCTTTTGGATGCTCCGATTTAGAAGAACATCCGGTAGGGATTATTCGTCCTGAAAACTTCTTCAAAAATACAGATGACTTACAAGCTGCTGTAAATGGAGCTTTTGCCAATATTGCCCATAATAATTACTGGGGAAGAGAATTTACAATCGCGCTCATGCTACGCGATGATATGGCCGATATTGGCGACAGAACTACTCAGGCAGCACGTATCGACGTTAATGATATGAATATGAACGATACCAATGCACTTGTAGCCAACTTTTGGCCGCAATCGTATATCATTATTGCAGCAGCAAATCAAGCGATCGAAGGTGCTAAAAAAACTCCCGGAGATCCTGCAAAAGTAAACGCGATTGTAGCACAGGCGTATTTTGCAAGAGCTTTTACCTACTATCATTTGGTACGTATTTTTGGAGACGTTCCGTACATTGATTTTGCTGTAAACGAAGTTTCTCAGGTTGATAAATTAAGCAGAACCAAAGAAGCTGAAATTTATCCGAAAATCATTGCCGATTTAGAATTTGCAAAACAATGGCTGGAAGACAAACCAAAGGTAAAAGCAGTTCCGGGAAAAGGCACCGCCGCAGGTTATTTGGCATCAGTTTACCTGACTCTGGGAAATTATCAAAAAGCCTACGACGAATCGAAATATGTGATTACAAACGAGGCAAAATTTGGTTTAGGATTAGATGCTGATTTTCAGGATTTATTCAATGCTACAAAAGCAGCTTCATTAAAAGAGCCTTTGTTTACAATTGATTTTAATAATTTGGTTTCAGGAAATTACGGGCAGGATTATACAGCATTTTTTACCGGATCCTTAAAAGATGACAGTTATAGTTACGGACAGGGATTTTCAGTAGCCGTTCCGTCACTAAAAGTTTTTAATACCTGGGATCAGAGAGATTACAGAAGAGCCGTAAGTTTTGATACCATTATCAGAAAGAAAACCGGTCCGGGTGGTGCGTTACAAATTTATCCTTCGAGCGATAACGAAAAAGCGCCACGTCCGCATATTGCAAAATATTACCGTTTTCCGGGAAAAGCCGGTGCCAACGGAAGAACTTCGCAACACAACTATATTACGATGCGTTTTGCCGAAGTATTGCTAACGGCCGCTGAAGCCTTAAACGAAATTACACCCGGGACTACAGAAGCTGACGGTTATGTAAACCGCGTACGAGCCAGAGCCAGAAACAAAGCGGGAAAACTGGTTTCTTTTCCTGCGAATGTAACACCGGGATTATCCCAGTCTGATTTTAGAAAAATGGTGATCGACGAGAGAAGATTAGAACTGGCTTTTGAATATATCAGATGGTATGACATCAAAAGGCTGAAAAATGGCCCTGAAGTATTTGGTCCGAATGGCTTGGAGCCACACCCTAATTTTGACCCCGCTAAAGATTATTTATTTCCGTTACCGGGAACTGAGTTAGCGATTAATCCTAACTTAAAACCAAATAATCCAGGTTACTAGAGCATAAGAATGAAAATTAAAAATTTAGAATTAAAAATTAAAAATCTTTGCAATCGCAGTTATCCTGAATTTAGTTTTTCATACCCATTTTAAACAAAACTATAACCAATTTTTAATTTTTGATTCTCAATTTTTAATTAAAAAAATAATTAAATAAGTATGAATAAAGTTAGTAATTTTGCTTTAATCCTGGGGTTTGCATTGCTGGTAACAGCGTGCAAATCAGGGATTAATTCTACAACAAAAAATGCCTCTGCAACAGCAGAAAATCTTCTGGAAACGAGATACAAAATGTTACTTGATTATCCTGTAGATTCAATGTCGATGCCAAGAAGTATGACCATCAAAACAAATGAAATCAAAAAAGTTCCATCAAGAGACTGGACAAGCGGGTTCTTTGCCGGAAATCTTTGGCAATTGTACCGCCTTACAGGAAATGCGGAATACAAAAAACAAGCTGAAAAATGGACACCTTTCAGCAAAAAAGAAAGCGTAAACAGAAATTCTCATGACGTAGGTTTCAAAGTTTATTGCTCCTATGGTGAGGCTTTAAAAGTCGAAAACAAACAAGAATACAAAGACGTTATCATCAAAGGAGCTGAAACTTTATGTACGCGTTTTGACGTAAAAGTTGGTGCGATCCGTTCTTGGGATTTCAACAAAGACATTTGGGATTATCCTGTAATTATCGATAACATGATGAATCTCGAATTGCTTTTTGAAGCCACAAATCTATCCGGTAACAAAAAGTATCAGGATATTGCGATTCAGCATGCCAACACAACGCTCAAAAATCAATTCAGAGACGATAACAGCTGCTACCATGTTATTGATTATGATCCTAAAACAGGAGCTGTTAGAAAGAAAACGACGCTTCAGGGATATAATGATGATTCGGTTTGGGCACGCGGGCAAGGCTGGGCGGTTTACGGTTTTACCATGTCGTACCGATATACCAGGGATCCTGCGTATTTGAAACAAGCCGAAGCAACAGCAAAGTTTTTTATGAACGATAAAAACCTGCCGGAAGACGCCATTCCGTATTGGGATTTCAGGGATCCTGCTATTCCAAATTCAGCCCGCGATGTTTCCGCTGCAACTGTTATGGCTTCTGCTTTATATGAATTGTACGGCTATACTAAGAACAAAACTTATCTGGCTTTCGCCGATAAAATAATCGCGACTTTACATTCAGATAAATATATTTTAGATCCAAAAATAAATGCGCCTTTTATATTCGATCACAGCACCGGAAACTGGCCAAAACACGACGAAATCGACGAACCTATAATCTATGCCGACTATTATTTCCTGGAAGCATTATTAAGAAAAAAGTAATTAAAAAGTACAGAGGTTCAAAGGTACAAAGCGACAAAGTTTTTTAGCCTTTGAACCTAAAAAAAAGCTATGAAGAACCACTGTACTTTATTATTAAGAAGAAAGTAAAATGAGGTACAAATGTAAAGAATTGCAAAGCAACAAAGGTTTTCAGCCTTTGAACCTTTGAGCCTTTGCCTCTTTGAACCTTAACAAAATAATCTATGAAGAACCAACCGTATCACAATAACACATTTTATACTTTTGCACTTTTTGTTTTTTTTCAAATTTGTCTGAGCAGCAGTTTTGCTCAGACAAAAATGAATATCAATGACAATTGGCAATATCTTGAAAATCATACTCCAAGTCTTAGCGAAGCTCAAAAAGCCACCAACTGGACTTCTTTAAATTTACCCCATACCTGGAACGCCGAAGATGCCACCGATCTCAATCCGGGTTACAGACGCGATGCCAGCTGGTATCAAAAAAAGCTGAACATTGCCGCTATTGATAAAAATCAGCGCTATTATTTATATTTTGAAGGATCGAACGTAACTACAAAAGTATATGTAAACGGTAAAGAAGCCGGCGGACATATTGGCGGATACATTGGCTTTACTATAGACATTACCTCTTTTATTAAAGAAGGAAACAACGAAATTTTTGTGCGCGTGGATAACAGCTATGATATCGAAGTTATCCCGTCTCAAAAAAGCGATTTCTTTATCTATGGCGGAATAACCCGGGATGTCTGGTTATTGTCTAAATACAAAAATCATATTGAGAACCTGAAAATTACAACGCCTGAAGTGTCGGCTAAAAAAGCTTCTTTAAATATAACAGCCTCAACTGTAAACCCTGATAATAACCGTGATTTATCTTTAACCGTGATTCTTAAAAATCCAAAAGGGAAAAAGATTGCCAGTAAAACGATTCCGGTTTCAGATAAAACAACAACTATTAAATTTGAGAATCTTAAAAATCCTGAATTATGGGATACTGAGAAACCAAATTTGTACAAAGTAACTGCCTTTTTATCAGAGAAAAACCAGGTCAGAGACAGCGTAAACGAAAAAGTAGGTTTCAGATGGTTTGAATTTAAGGATCATGGTCCGTTTTACCTGAACGGAAAACGATTACTCATTCGTGGTACGCATCGTCATGAAGAACAAGCCGGAGTTGGCGCTGCAATGAGCAACGAGCAACATCGCGCTGATATGGAATCAATAAAAAAAATGGGGGCTAATTTTGTTCGTCTGGCACATTATCCTCAAGATCCTGAAATTTACAAAGCCTGTGATGAACTGGGGTTACTGGTTTGGGATGAATTGCCTTGGTGCCGCGGCGGAATTGGCGGTGAACTTTGGCAAACGAATACTAAAAATATGCTGGCCGAAATCATCAATCAAAACTACAATCATCCAAGCATTATTATTTGGTCATTGGGTAATGAAATGAATTGGCTGCCTGATTTTCCTGATGGAGATAATACAGATAGAACCAATGTATTCCTGACAGAACTTAACGACATCGCCCACAAAATGGATCCAACCCGAAAAACGGCGATTAGAAAATATTACGAAGGTTCGCAAATTGTAGATGTCTTCTCCCCTTCTATCTGGTCGGGCTGGTATTCCGGAAGTTATAAAAACTACCAAAAAGCAATTGATGTTTATAAAAAAGAATACAAACATTTTATTCATGCCGAATATGGAGGAGATAGCCATGTAGGCCGTCATAGCGAAAATCCGATTACCGGAGAAAACATCATAAAATCTGAAGGATGGGAAGAAGCCATTGTACAGACCAAAGTGGCCAATATTGCGCAAATTGGCGATTGGAGTGAAAATTATATCGTAGATTTATTCGACTGGCACTTGCATATATCCGAAAATGACCCAACGTTCGTGGGTAACGTTCAGTGGGCATTTAAGGATTTTGCAACGCCGTTACGTCCGGAAGATGATATCCCGTATATGAATCAGAAAGGATTGGTAGATCGTAACGGAAATCCAAAAGATGCATATTATGTTTTTAAAAGTTACTGGAGCAAAGAACCTTTTACTTATATCGAATCGCATACCTGGACAGAACGCCAGGGTCCTGAAAATACATCACGAACGCTGAGCGTTTTTAGCAACTGCGACAAGGTTACTTTATATCATCAGGGAAAATCATTGGGACAAAAACAAAGAAACCTTTCGCTTTATCCCGCAAATGGCTTAACTTGGGATGTGAATTTTCTAAAAGGCGAAAATACCCTTATTGCTATTGGAGAAACAAAAGACGGGAAAAAAGTTTCGGATACCATCAAAGTAAATTATCGTTTTAATAAAAATGATACTGCAACTTCTTTGAAATTGTCATCAGAAAAATTAAAAAATGGCAATTATCTGGTAACCGCAATTGCAATTGACAATAATAATTTACGCTGTTTAGATTATGAGGAAAGTGTTTATTTTCAATGTTTGAAAGGCGGAAAAACCATGAAAAATCAGGGAACTCCAACCGGAAGCGAATCGATAAAAATGGCCAACGGAAAAGCTTCTATCGAAGTGGTTCCTGATGGGCCGGGAATTCCGATTGAAATGACAGCTTTGAATCAGAGTTTTAAAGGAGAATATTTGAAGATTGCGAATTGATGATTGGTTTAACCGCAAAGTTCGCAAGGGTTTACGCAGGGAGCGCGAGGTTTATTATTTTGTTGCTGGATGTGATTAATCGCGCAAAGACACAAAATCGCAAAGTTTTATATACAATCTTGTCATCCTGAGGAACGAAAGATCACACGCATAACACGACAAAGATTGGCGATTTTGTTTGTGTCCCGAGGCTTCAGTATAGTGCAATTTCTCTCCCGACGCTTCGGGATCGAAATGACAAAAATGAGAACAAATCTGCGCTCATGAGCTTAAATCTGTGGAGTCTGCGTGAAACAAAATCCTTTTAATCCTGATAATCTGTGGCAAAAAAACTTTGCTTCATTGCGCGAAATAATAAAGATCAACAACTATGAAAAATACAATCTTCTATGGAATCGCTTTAGCAATGACCTCTTTTGCAGCCAATGCACAAGTAACCTTAAATGCAGACGGTCCTGACGGAGCTGGCACTTACGAGTTAATTACAAAAGCATTGGCACCCGGAACAGAAAATGGCGCCGTAGAAGCTCCTGATGCTATTCATCCCAGTTTTGGGCGTCATATTACGGAGGTTTTTGATAACGATCTGAAAAAATATGTTTTTGAATTTAACTTACACGTTACCAACACGCCTCCGGACAATGAACCTGTAAAAGGTAAAACAGACAGGCAGCGTGTCGAAATAAAGTCATTCGAACCTTCTCCCGATAATCTAAAGGGCACAACTGGTGAAACTGTTCAGTACAAATGGCGTTTTAAAATACCTAAAGGATTTAAACCTACCAAGGATTTTACACATATTCATCAGATTAAGGCCGTCGATGGCGACGCGGGCAATCCTTTGTTTACTTTAACTTTAAGAAAAATGACAAATGGTTCGAACAAACTAGAACTTATTTATGTGAAGGATGAAGCGACAAAACTGATCAAATATCAAGCTATAGATCTATCTCTTCTGGAAGGTATTTGGGTAGAAGCGACAGAAACTATTAAAGTGGGGTTAAAAGGAACTTACACCTTAACTATAAAAAAAGTAGGTGACGAAACTGTTGTAATGAAATACAACAATTCAAACATTCAAACGATTCGCGCTACCAATTCTTTCATTAGACCTAAATGGGGAATGTATCGCAGTTTGAAAGATATAGCTAATATGAAAGATGAAACAATGCGATTCTCGGATTTTAGCATACAGGAATTAACTACTTCATCCGGAAAAGATAAGTAGTCATCGAATATAAAATGATCAAATAAATAATAAGAATGAAAAAACTAATTACCCTATTACTATTAACAACTGTTTTTACCGGACAGGCACAAACCTTAATTTCTAATGTTCCAAACAGAAACACAACTTCCTTAAACGGAGTCTGGAACTATATCATCGACCCTTATCAAACGGGCTTTTATAGCTTTCATCTCGATCAGTATGACAAACAGCAAAAACCATCAAATGGCGCTTTTTTCAATAATTATCATGCCGCAAACAAGCAGGAATTGGTAGAATATGATTTTGATAAATCACCAACGATTACTATTCCAGGTGATTGGAATTCACAGGTTCCGGAACTAAAATATTACGAAGGAAATGTCTGGTTTAAGAAATCTTTCGATTATGATTTAAAAGATAAAAAACGTCTTTTTGTTTATTTTGGAGCGATTAATTATAAAGCCGATGTTTATTTGAACGGAAAAAAACTAGGCACTCATGAAGGCGGATTTACCCCTTTTAATTATGAAGTGACATCAATTGTAAAACCAAAAGGCAATTATCTTGTGGTGAAAGTCGATAATACACGTCATAAAGAAGATGTTCCTACGGTAAATACCGATTGGTGGAATTATGGCGGAATTACACGCGATGTTACTTTAATCGAAGAAAATGAATCGTTTGTAGAAGATTACAATATTCAGCTTAAAAAAGGGAATTCGGCTTTGATTTCAGGCTTTATTAAAATCAATAATTTTAATCCGGCACAAAATCAGGTTTCGGTTTCGATACCTGAATTAAAAATTAATTATAAAGGAAAAGTGGGTGCTGAAGGAATTGTAAATTTTGAAATTCCGGCTAAAAAAATCTCCTACTGGGCTCCTGAAAATCCAAAGTTATATGAAGTGACTATTGACTTTAACGGACAAAAATTAAAGGATAATATTGGTTTTAGAACTATTGAAACACAAGATGACAAGATTTTATTAAACGGAAAACAAATCTTCCTTCGTGGAATCTCTATTCACGAAGAGAATGCAAAAGGCGGACGTGCCAATTCTGAAGAAGATGCTTTGCGTTTATTAAACTGGGCTCAGGAACTGGGCTGTAATTATGTTCGTCTGGCACATTATCCACACAATGAAAACATTATCAGGCTTGCCGACAAAATGGGATTAATGGTTTGGGAAGAAATTCCCGTATACTGGACGGTTGAATTTACCAACGAAAAAACATATCAAAATGCCGAAGATCAATTAACGGCAGCTATTACAAGAGATAAAAACAGAGCCAGTATTATTATTTGGTCAGTGGCCAATGAAACCCCGATTTCTGATGCAAGAAATACGTTTCTGAAAAAATTAGTGGCCCATACAAAATCACTGGACAACACCCGATTGATAAGTGCTGCATTATTGACTCATAACGTAAAAGGAGTTGGAATGATTGATGACGAAATTGGTAAATCTCTTGACATTATTGCTTTTAATCAGTATTTGGGCTGGTATGGCGGAAACTTAGAAAATGCTGAGAAGACGTTTTGGGACACGCCATACAACAAACCTGTAATTGTTTCTGAATTTGGCGGAGATGCCAAAGCTGGTTTTCACGGAGAAAAAAACGAACGCTGGACAGAGGAATATCAGGAATATCTATACATCCAAAACCTGAAAATGATCGAAAAAATCCCTCATCTGAGCGGTTTAAGCCCATGGATTCTGGTAGATTTCAGATCGCCAAAAAGATTGCTTCCGGGAATTCAGGACGGTTATAATCGTAAAGGCCTAATCTCAAACGATGGTGATAAGAAGAAAGCTTTTTATATTATGCAGGATTGGTATGCCAAGAAGAAAAAAGAATAATAAAAAGTAAGATCTGTTATCAATTCATTAACAAAAAACAAACTGTAATTGTATGATTTTTATTCATTATTAACTTACTTTGTGGTTATTCTAAAAATTGTAATCCTATGAAAAAATTAAGTTTACTGGTAGTTACTTTATTTGCTGCCTTTACAGTTCAAGCTCAGGAAGTAGTAAAATTTGCTCCGCTTGATGCAAGTCCGGTTGATATTTCTTATTTTCCAAACAAGGCAGTTAAATTCAAAAAAACTGATAATCCTAATCCGATTGTAAAAGTTATTTATGCAAGACCTTCTGCAAAAGGACGCACCATTTTTGGTGATGTTGTAAAGTTTGGTGAAGTTTGGAGAGTGGGTGCAAACGAAAATACAGAAATCAAATTCTACAAAGCAGTAACAATTGATGGTAAAAAAATTCCGGCGGGAACTTACAGCTTATTTGCTATTCCGGAAAAAGACAAATGGACAATCATTATCAATAAAGAACTTGATTTATGGGGAGGTTATGCTTACGACGAAAGTAAAGATCTTGCAAGAGTTTCGGTTCCTGTAAAACCTGTTTCTACTCCAATCGAAGCATTATCAATAGCTTTTACTTCTGAGGGATCAGTAGCGAATTTGGTTATTGGATGGGATAAAACAACAGTTGAAGTTCCGATAACAATTAAATAATTGATATCAATCATAATACAATAATAAAGAGGCACTTAGTGTCTCTTTTTTTTTGCTCATTGTTTCCATCTAATCCAATTACCATATTCAATCATCTTTAGTGTGCTTTTTTGTAAAAATTAAAAGACAGACTATAATAGCAATAAAAACTTACATATAATTTAAAACATGGGAATTATGTAACATTTTAATTAAATTATGTAAATACAATACGCAATCCGCTCTTATTTTTGAACGCATACAATAATAATATCAACTCAAATGTTCCACATATTAATCAAAATAACCTACGTTTATTATTGTATATTATAACCAAAAACAAGTTGAAAAATGATGCTGTATTGTAAAAAATATTAAACGTACTTTATATAAAAAAACTGTTGAGTAATTTTTCTTATGTCCCCCAAATAGTAAGGAATGTTCTTTCAATCGTATCTTATAAATTACATTTTTTATACTACACGCATCATTTTTTGAAACATTTTCTCTCCCTGTTTTTATGGCAGATTATTAATCCATTTTATATTTTTTGAAGATTTAAACTGAATTAAATCGAAATAATTCCCATCACCATAGCTGTTTTTACTGCTTCGGTAGTATTGGCGACTTTCATTTTTTCGATTATATTTTGTCTGTGACGACGTACTGTATAAACTGAAATATTCAATAGTCCTGCAATTTGAGTACTATTGCTTCCTTTGGCTACCAGCGTCAGGATTTCTAGTTCTCTTTTGGAGAGCAGTGATTGTTCGTAATGTTTGTATTTTTCGATCGAGATAACTTCACCGGTTTCAATGTTTACTATTTTACCGTCGATTCCCAAACGGGGCTGGATATCTGCCGATGGTGCGTAAAGACATAATGCCAGCCAGACACTTCCGTTGCTAAAACTTTTTAGATAAATGGTCCTGTGATTGATATAGGCGCAATTCTCAAGTGTATTTTGAGTACGAATGCGGCTCGAAGTACTGTATTTATGACTATCCTGATACGGTAAGCTTTTGAGGTATTGAAAATAATTGAGTTCCAGTATATGGCGTTCGATTAGATCATCGGGGTGAATTTTAGTAAAAATACATTCTTCGAAAGCAGAATCAATCACGGAATTTTCCTCCGGTAAACCAAATACTTTTCCAAAATTTCCGGCATAAATATAACTGCAATCGGCTTGAAAATCAGACAGTACTGCCACACACTGATCCAGACTTACGTAACCCGCTACCAGTTTTTTAAATTTTTCTATATCATTGCATTCTTCTATTGAAAATGTTTGTTCTAACAATGTAGCTGATAATTGATTCCCGACGGATACATTTGACATAAAGTGGATTAAAAATGGTTAATTTTACGTATTGCGGCTTCTGAAAAGCGGTGGTATTTTTGATCAACTAAAATATAATTTTTCTATTTAAAAAAAGCCTTTTATGAAATCAAAATTCTATGTTCTCTGCATTTTATCGGGATTAACTTTGTTAACATCTTGCGGGAACAATAACCAAAAAGAAGCACCACTTACGGCTTCAAAAAATAATGCAAAAACAGATTCTGCCTTTGTAAACGGAAGTCCCTGCGATATTAAAATTGCTAATATTCATTTTACAAAATCTATTAATGGTGCCGATACTTTGGCGAAAGCCGATGCAAATGGTAAAGTAATTTTTCATGCGGGCGAAAAGAAAGATTATTTTTCTGACCCTAATGGTGAATTATCCAACAACTCCGCTCCTATTCTATTATCGAAAGTTGATAATACAAAACCTTTTACTTTAATCGCCAAAGTAACACCTAAATTTACTGAGAAAGGCTTGTACAATGCAGGCGTTTTATACATTTATGTACATGATAATTTCTATCAGAAATTTTGTTTTGAGCAGGACGAACGCGGCAATCATCGTGTGGTAACGGTACGCACTATTGGAACTTCGGACGATAACAATCATGATGTTGTAAAAGTGCCAACGATTTATATGAAAATATCATCTGATACTAAAACAGTAGCCAGTTATTATTCTCTGGACAAGAAGAACTGGCAAATGGTTCGTTTGTATAAAAACAATTATCCGGCAACAATCTGGATGGGAATCAGCACGCAATGTCCTGTAGATAAAGGGGCAAAAAGTGTATTTGAGGAGATTAGTTTAGATCAAAAAAGTGTGACGGATTTTAGAATGGGAAATTAATTAAACTAAAATTTACCATTTAGTAACTCCCATAGAATCAATTATTTTTTTTGTATTTGTATGATTTATATGATGCAATTTTGTATTTTTATCTGAAGCAAAATAAATAATTTAACTAAAATAAAACTACATGGGAAAATTTGTTATTACTAAAAGAACCAATGGTGAATTCCAATTTAATCTAAAAGCAGGTAACGGCCAGACGATTTTAACCAGTGAAGGTTATACTACAAAAGCAGCGTGCTTAAACGGAATCGAATCTGTAAAAACCAATTCGAAGGACGATGGTCGTTTTGACAGAAAAGAAGCCAAAAATGGAAAGCCTTATTTTAATTTAAAAGCCAGCAATGGTCAGATTATTGGGGCAAGCGAAATGTATGAAAGTGTTTCGGCGAGAGAAAACGGAATTGAATCAGTAAAGAAAAATGCACCTGAGGCAACTACAGATGATCAGACAGTATAATTTATTTTTTATAATATAAAAAAAACGGGGTTATGCGACCCCGTTTTTTTATGACCAACCTAAACTTTTAGGATTTCTGACTCCTTCTACTCAGAAAAATCACTATTCTCGTCAAACAAATAAATCTTAACATTTTTAAGGTTGCTTTTTGAGAACAATCCAAGTGAATCCGGTTTTCTATCAATCTTTTTTGTGGCGTAACCTTCTTTTCTTAATGCTATTTTACATATTTTATTTGGTTCTACCTGTATGATAAAATATCCTGCGCTATCCGTTTGGGTTGTATTTCCGTTGCTATCTATTTGCACATTTTGAATTGGCCGTTCAGTATCATAATCGTAAACGTGACCTGAAAAAGTATTTTTAGTGCAGCTGCAGAGCAGCAATATGAGCAATATTAGGTTTATTTTTGATTTCATTTCTTAAAAAAATATTCTCAACCAAATTATATCGCTTTTAACGAATATACAATACCCACTTTTAGTGATTTTCTAGATGCGTAAAATAAAAAGGGCGCCTGAAAAATTTCAGACACCCTTTGGTAAAATGATTCAAAGTAAAACCTTAGTTATGAATACCTTAAATTTGTCCGAATCTGTCTTTGTATCGGCATAGTTCTTCTTCGGTTTTGCTTAATAATTTCTCTAGAAGTTTTATTTTATCTTCGTACAGCACCTTGAGAGTAGCACTATTATCTGAGTTAATCTGAATACTTCCGTTATTGTTTCCTCTAACTTTATTGACATTATTAAAATATCTCTGGCTATCAAAACTAATAACATCTTCTACACTTACTTCGAGTATACGGGCAATTTCAACCAATTTTACATAGGAAAGAATTGTCTTTCCTTTTTCAATCTTACTATAACCTGCCTGTGTAACTCCTAGTTGATCTGCCATATATTCCTGCGTATAATTTTTTAATTCTCGAATGCTTTTAATTTTATTTTTTATTGAAGAGGTCATAATTTTATTGGGGATTTTGTATAGCTAAAACTGACCGGTACTAAACTTTTAGTATTACAGCTATACTATTTTAATGTTTAATATCATACTACCTCAATAGTAGGTTACTGTAATAGTATGCGTTCATTTTTTTTTAGTTGTAATAATAAAACCATATAGAACAGCCACTGCCATCATAACTAAATCGTAAAGGGAAATTCCTGATAATAACATTGCTTTATTTTATTGGTTCTTTTTTGTTTTGTGCAACAATCGATTGAAATTGAGATTTAAGAAATGATCAATCTGTTTTCCTATTACAGGCCGATCTGTACCATTGATTTTTACCTTGATTTCTTTTTTATAAATGTCTCTTACAATGACATAATATTCAAATTCGATGTCATTATAAAATCTCAAAATAATTAGAATTGTATATGCCAATAAGGTAGGTCCTATATAATACAACTCAGATAAATTGGAAAAAACCATGCAATAATAAGCGAAAGCTGTTACTGCAATAAAAACGCTATTTTCAAGAAGATAAGACTTCTTTTTTTTGAGTAAGCCAAGTTCTACAATCTCATTATAGCCATATTGCCACTGATTTGATCCATACTGAAATTGAACTTGATCATGAGTAAGGGTAAAGAACATAATAATTTGGGGGATTAAAAAAAACATGAATTCATTGTAGTGAAGAATTAAAAAAAATGTTCAAAAAAATTATCTCATATAATTATTTTAAAATAAAACTTCCTCTGCGCAATATTACGCATTATCTCTTTTTTTTTTCCTACAAACCCTCTTATAGAATATAACTATAAGTTGTAATTAAATCTAAAATGTAAATTTTTACTTCTAATTTGTATCTCCCGCATTACTATTTAGTTTATTTTAATCTTTTCTTATTATGCCTGTTTTTGAGATTCATATAAAAAAAATAAGGGCTATTTCTTTTGAAAGAAATTGCCCTTACTGACCAAAATTAAAATATAAAATTATTTTATTCCCTTTACTCCAAAATGAGTTGGAATTACTTGTTTAATAGTCCCATCCTGATTAAACTCCATCTTATCGATGCAAACTTCACGGTGAAAACCGCCAGCATCTCCCATTTTTATTCCCGTTGGATATGAAAATCGATGATAAACGATGTACCATTCGTCTTTATTTGGGATTTGCAACACCGAATTATGTCCCGTTGCATAAATTCCATCGCCAGGATTTCCTTGTATTACGATATTGTTTTCAGGAATTTCTATGGGCCCTAAAGGCGATTTCGAAACGCCGTATCTAACCTTGTAATTTGGGCTTCTGGTATCGTCTTCACTCCACAAGAAATAGTATTGTCCGTTTCTGTAGATAACATAAGTTCCTTCTCTGTAGGTTTGATCTACTTTGATGATTTTTGTAGTTCCTTCTTTAAGCGAAATCATATCGGCATTCAATTCGGCTACCGCCATATATCCATTACCCCAATACAAATAACTTTTTCCGGTTTTAGGATTTGTAAAAACATCCGGATCGATTTCCTGACCGCCTTTTATCCCTTCCGGTCTTGTGCTTACCAAAGCTTTTCCGCTGTCTTTAAAAGGTCCTGTAGGATTATCAGATGATGCTACTCCCACTTTTTGAGCTGCTGTAAAATAATAGAAATATTGGTACTTTCCTTTGATCTTTTTCTCGACAATACAAGGTGCCCAGGCATTTCTGTTGGCCCAGCTAACATCTTTTCTAAGATCTACAATGATTCCTTCATCTTTCCAGTCTACTAAATTATCGGATGAGAATGTTTTAAAATAATTTCCTGACCAGCCATCGAACCCGTCACTTGTTGGATAGATATAATATTTCTTTGTTTTGTTTGAATATAAAATCTCAGGATCAGCGTAATATCCTTCTAAAACCGGGTTATTATTTATTTTTGGAAATTTTTCCGGCATTCCCCATTTGGCAATCAATCTTTTTAATTCAGATCTTGTAATGGGCAGAATCGTTCCGTGACGCGGATTAAAATCCATCGAAATGTCATTGTCAATTACCGTAAAATTCTCCAGATCTTTGGTTTTGGTAAACTGATATTTTCCTTTCGTGTACACATCATACATTAGAATATAATCGTCAGAATTGTTGAGTTTAAAAACGCTTGAACCTTCAACCCCATCATTGGTTTGTTGTAGATAATTGTCGTTTTCTGTCCATTTTCCTGAAGTTAGATCTGTTGTTTTGGCTACTTTTATGCCTGCTTTTCCTCCTTCGGTTTTATAGAAAAGGTGGTATACGCCATCTTTTTCGATAATATCGCCATCGATGCAGGCTCTCTCTGATTTTGGAACAAATAATAATTTTGGGGCACTTTCCAGAGCCGTGAAATCTTTATTCGCGTAAGCGTAATAAATTTTGTCAGGACCTCCTGCATATTGCAGACTGAAGTAAACCAGATATTTTCCTGCTTTTGCATCGTAAATCGTTTGTGGCGCCCAAACACGTTTCAGGTTCTCATTTCCAGGAAAAGTAGTCTGAATGTTCACAACGCTGCTTTCCCATTTTACCAGATCGGTACTTTTTAGTAAAATCATTGCCCGGTTACTATCCCACCCTTTAGACGAAGTCATATCGGTCAGGACCATATAAAATGTTTTACCATCATCGCCACGCAAAATATGCGGATCACGAACGCCTCCGGTTGAACTGATCGTTTTGCTGTCGATAACCGGTTGATTATTGTTTAAATGATAATAATGATAACCATCGGCACTGATAGCGTATCGCACTGCTTCTTCTTCAACCGAATTTCCGGTAAAATACACAAACAAATAAGCCGTTAAATCTTTATCAGCAATTACGGGCGGAGTTCCTTTTGGCGTATTCTGGGCTTGTAAAAAACTAAAACACGTTAGGAATAGGACAAGATTAAAATGTATTTTTCTCATTATTTTTTAGCTTTTAATTGATACAAAACGGAGCTATGAGGTTTTAATTCTGCCGAAATTGCTGTTGATGAAACTGCTGATTTCTCTCCTGTCCATAAATTAGAAGCCTGAACCGGTCCTGAGATTCCAAGATCAGAAAGATTTACTGCAATAGTTTCTGTCGCAGCATCTGAAATATTAAACAACGCCAGATAAACACTTCCGTCTTTAGGATTTTTTGACGTTACGGCAATTTTTCCGTCTTTCTGGAAAAGCTGTTTTACATCGGTACTTTCTTTGTGCATTTTCACTACTTCTTTATTCGTTAATAATGATAAAGTAAAAGCGTCGTTGCTTGGTAAATCCCCACCAAAAAACAACGGAGATTTGAAAATATTAAAGAAAGTAATCAATGTATATTGTTCGTCTTTTGTCAATCGCGACATTCTGTCTTCGCCGCGTTCCCCTCTTAACGAAATACGCCCTAACGGAATCATATCACAATCAGGCCATGTTCCCGGTGCAATGTACGGATACCATTTTTCGCTTACTTTCATTAAATGTGTAATGTGCGGCCACGTATCCCAAACGTCATCTACCATTCTCCACATATTGGCATGCGTGGTTACATGAGGCGCTGCGTCGATAGGCGTTTCTCCCGGTGATGTGCTCAATACGATTTTACGTCCGCATTTGTCGATCGCATTTCTAATCAGGTTGATTTCGCCTTCATGATAGGGTCTTGATAAATCATCTATTTTAATGAAATCTACGCCCCATTGTGCGTACAATTCAAACAATGAATCATAATATTCCTGTGCTCCGGGTTTATCAGCCACAATTGTATAATTGTCTCTCAACCATTCGCATTGCAATGCGGTTGTATAAATTTGATCGGCTGTAATTCCGTTTGTGCCTTTAATTGGCAATTTGTCTTCAACTGCTTTTTTAGGGATTCCACGCATAATGTGAATTCCAAATTTCAAACCTTTTTTATGGATGTAATCTGCCAAAGGTTTAAATCCTTGTCCGTCTTTCGCAGATGGAAAACGATTTAAAGCCGGCAAATATCTTCCGTATTGATCCATTACATAACGAGGATCTGTTTGATTGTATCCTCCTGCTTTGTCATTTTCTACAAACCATCTGATATCAACAACCACATATTCCCAACCAAATTTTTTCAGGTTTTTTACCATATAATCGGCGTTCGCTTTTACTTCGTGTTCTTCAACCGTCGAACCGTAGCAATCCCAGCTGTTCCAACCCATTGGAGGCGTTTGCGCCCATTGTTTGAATTCCTCTTTTTTGAATGTTGTAGTTTGAGCATTCGATGAAACCGATGCTAAAACAACGCCTATTGCCAAAGCAATTGTATTTTTTATTTTCATCTTAATTAAATATGTGTAAATTTTACACTTTAAATATAATAAACTTTTGGATACTATATACAATAACCCGCCAGCTTAACAAAAAGACTGACAGGTTATTATTTTATAACATTGCATTGATTGGACCTAACAGTCCCGAAGCCCAATGTCATTAAGTTAAGGATTTTTAACACAATCCCCTTTGCGGTCTTAAAGCTAAGCGCAATTCACAAAAACTTTGCGTCCCGAGGCTTCGGGATGCGTAATCCTTTGCGTCCCGATAGCTATCGGGATTGCGGTAAAATTTTCTTTGTCAAGTTACTAGCGGGCTTCGACTCCGCTCAGTTTGACAAGATTTTGTTTAAAAAGCTTAACTTAATGACATTGCCCGAAGCCTCGGAATTAAAAACCTGTTAGGTCTTCGCTGTCGACTTTGTATGTGCCAAATTATTTCACATTAATCGTAACTTCAACCGGTTTTAACCATTGACTTGTAAACGTCACTTTTATAGGCTGCGCTTCTCCCGTTGCCTGAATGTACGCTGCAATATGACCGTGAAAAACTCTCTGAACATTATCTGTATAATCAGTCATGTCGCTGTTGTTTCCGGCTTCTAATCCTAATAAAACTCCAGGTCCGCTGATGGCACAGGTAACTTCATTATCTGAAAGCATCACCGGCAAACCATTTTGATCCTTCACCTGAACCATAATTTTAGCAACGCCTTTGTCTTTTGTAATGGTAATGTTTTTATCGGCAATTGTTAATTCAACTGGCTGTTGCGTTGTCGAAATAGCATATCTGCTTACTTCTTTGTCATCTTTGCTTAAACCAATCGCTTCTAATTTTCCTGAAGCAAATGGAATATCCCAATAGATAATTCCGGTTTTTTCGTTGTATGCTTTTGTTTCACCCACCACTTTTCCATTTAATTCTAAGCGTGCTTTGGCGGCATTGGTATATACTACTACACGAATTTTTTCACCCTGAGTGTAATTCCAGATGGCCCATGCATCTTTGGAAATATCTTTTTCATTTTTCAACGGATAAGTTCCAATATATGCCATCGGTTTATCTGACCATAATGACTGACGGAAATATCCTCTTGGTTTGATTACTCCTGCAAAATCAACTAATCCTGAATAAAAACCTCTTGATGGCCATCTTCCTGATTCTCCTAAATAATCGATTCCTGTCCACAAGAATTGCCCAAAGATGTGTTTGTTGTTTTTTACTGCTAACCAAGGCTCCATGTCGTGCACATTTTCACTTCCAAAAATTACTCTGTTTGGATATTTCTCGTGATCAGACTGGTATTTACTTTCTGTATAATTGTATCCTGTAATGTCTAATGCTCCCGGATATTCTGTTTCGTTAGACATCGCAACTCCTGCTAAACCAGCTGTTGTAGGACGTGATTTGTCGTATTTTTTTACTGCGGCAACCAAACGTTTTGCAATGGCTCCAAGACGCATCGCATCCGGCGCATCTTTTTTGTAACCGCCATAATTCGCTTGTCCAAAACCATCTTTTCCTTTGTCTAAAACCGGATGAGAATACGGGTCATTTGGATAATCTACTTCGTTACCAATACTCCATGCAAAAACAGATAAATGGTTTCTGTCACGACGTACAAAATCCTCAAGATCTTTTTCTGCATAATCTGCAAAAATATCAAAGGTACCTTCGAATCCCGGTGTTCCGTAATTCCAGCCTTCTAACCATTTACGTTTTGGGAATTCCCATTCGTCATACGCTTCGTTTAAAACCAATAATCCTAACTCATCACACAGTTCGTAGAAAACCGGTGCTTGCGGATTATGACTTGTACGAATAGCATTTACACCAATTTCTTTTAGCGTTTTTAATCTTGTTTCCCAAACTTCTCTTGGTACTGCAGAACCTAAAACTCCTGCATCATGGTGCAGACAAACGCCTTTCATTTTCATCCATTTTCCGTTTAATGCAAAACCATTGTCTGGATCGAATTTAAAATCTCTGAAACCTGTTTTAGTAACCGTTTCATCTATTTGTTTTCCGTCTTTGAAAACCGTTGTTTTAAGCTGATATAAATTTGGATTGTCTAAATCCCATAACTGAGGATTTTTCACATTTATTTTAGTCGAAATTTTTCCGTTTTTATTAGCGGCAACCTCTACTTTAGAAGAAGATTTTCCAACTGATTTTCCGTCTTTAGAGATCAGTTCATTTACCACTGTAAGAGTTGATTTTGCAGCAGATCCATTTTCTACTTCAACCTCAACATTTAGTGTTCCTGTTCCTTTTTTTACTTCAGGATAAGCGTAAACTCCCCATTGCGCAATATGAACAGGATTTGAATACACCAACCATACATCTCTATAGATTCCTGAACCGGTATACCATCTTGAGTCAGCACTTTGACTGTGGTCTACACGAACCGAAATTGTGTTTTCTCCACCATATTTTACATACGGCGTGGCATCATAAGCAAAAGAAATATATCCGTTTGGACGTTTTCCTAACGAATGCCCATTGATGAAAACTTCGCTTCTGTTGTAAACGCCTTCAAAATACAAATAGACTTTTTCGCCTGTTTTGCTTTGCGGAATCGTAACCGATTTACGGTACCAGCCAATTCCGCCCGGCAGGAATCCGGTACAGCTTGCCAGTGTCGGGCTCAATTGTCCTTTTACACTCCAGTCGTGCGGTACGTTTACCGATTGCCATTTGCTATCGTCGTAAGCTTGTTTTTGAGCATCCGGAGTATCCTGAAGATTGAATTTCCAGTTGTCATTGATTTTCTTTGAATCTCCAAACGAAATCTGACTGAATGCAGACCAGCATGTGAAGAGTAATACGGGTAGTAAGATCTTTTTTCTAAACATTTTTTTTTAAGTTGCTAAGTCGCTAAGCTTCTAAGTTGCTAAGCTTTTATGTTATTTTTTAGTTGTTAATTTTGTTTCAGGTTTCATTTTTGTTTTAGTTGCAGTCGCAGTTTTCAAACTGAGACTGAGACTGAGACTGAAAACTGAGACTGAATACTAATACTCCAGCTCGCCAACAAACGTCACTATCGATTTTGCGGGAATTTCGAGATTATCGATTTTTTGAGTGGCTGCTCTTTTTAAATTCGAAGTATCGGAGGTTATGTAAGGTGTAACATCATTGTTTTTTACTGTTCCTTTCGATAAATTGAATTTATATTTTTGAGCTGCTTTTCCGCAGTTTACGGCCACTACAATTAGCTTTTTGTTTTGAACATCTTTATACGCAGTCAACATTACATCGTTTGCTGCTTCAAGATCGTTTTGGTTGGGAATATCTATTCTCAACATTCCCGGGCGCACGAACAGAGAGTAATTTCCTAAAGCCCAAAGCAATTTAGAATCATGAAATTCACCGTCATTTTTTACGTAATCCGGTGCTGTTCCTCCGTTGCTTTTTCCGTCATCCAGATAAATAAGACCGTCTTTGTAATCGACACGGGTAATCGATGTCCACCATTGCCATGAAGCGGCATTGGCAACTGCAATATCATTGTGAATCAAACGGCCTACGAACAAAGCAGTCTGCATTCCTAAATCTCTTCCGCCTCCTGAACCGCCAGGGATTTCTGCTTCTCCGGGATTCTCTAAAATGCAATATTCAGACTGCCAGTATTTTAATCCTGGGTTTTGCTTGATATTGGCTGCGATTAATTTTCGGCTTAAAACTTGTCGCTCAATTGGCCAGGTGGTAAAATAGCTGTGTCCTAAAATGACATTTTTTACATTCGGGAATTTTGAAACGTTTGTTTTTGTTTTTCCAAAGAAATAATCAATTTGCTGATCGCGGTTTTCGCTATTTACATTTTCATATAAATAATCGATTTGGGCAGCTTCGGCAATGACGATTTCCGTACTCATTTTATTGGCTTTCAGTTTTTCCGAAAGTGATTTGGTCAAATCGTAAATCTCCTGATTGGTTGCCGGAGTTCCTTCCTGACTGTTGGTGTCTCCATGTTTTGGCATCCATTCCCATTGCGGTTCGTTGATCGGGCTAACGTAATCGAATTTAATTCCTTCTTTCTTTTCCAATCCCTGAATACTTTGAACTAGAAAATCGGTAAATTTTGGAATTGCACCGTCTTTTAGATTCAGTTTATTCTTTTCAGATGCAAAAGATAATCCGTTTTTGGTCATATAAACCGGCGGACTATTGGTGAAAATCAGGAATTTTTCGACACCACGTTTTTTGGCTGCCTGCAAGAACCATCTTTGCCCTTCTTGTTTATTAAAATCGTACGTTCCGTCTGCCTGCAAAAAAGATTCGCTTCTTCTCCACTCATCCGAAACTTTGCTTTTTTCGCCTTGCTCTGTACTTCCCGCACCAAGATTAAATCTCCAGATCGAAAGTCCGATTCCTTTTGGATTTCCCTGCGCATCAATTTCTTTGCTAAACAATAGATCGGCAATCGCATTCTTTTTTTGCTCCGGCCAATTTTTACCCACAAACTGGCATCTCCAGGCATCAGAACCTCCAAAACCGTCCATGGTTTGTACTACATTATCAGTGCTAATGGTTACGGTTCGCTGTGCAAATGACAGCGAACTCATGACCAATAAAAGCGAGATGTATACTTTTCTCATTTATTCTTTTTGTTTTTCAACCGCAATGACGCTAAGTTTTCGCAAGGTTCGCAAAGTTTACTATCAGCTTTGCTAACTTTTGCGGTCTTTCTTTGTGCATCTTACGGTTAATTTTTTACTCTTATTTATATGTTCCCACATAAGTCACAATTGACCTGGCAGGAATTTCAAAACCGGAAGCTTCAACAGCAGTTCCTTTTTTCAGACTTAAAGTTTCAGAAGTCGTGTATGGCGTTAATTTATTATCAGCTAAAGCGCCTCCTGAAAGATTCAGTTTATAGGCTTTCGCCGATTTTCCAACGTTAACTGCTACCACTACTAACTTTTTTGTTGCGGCATCTTTGTATGCAGTTACCATTACACCATTCACGGAAGTGGCATTATCAACACTTGGAATCTGCACTCTAACCATTCCCGGTTTTACGAAAAACGAGAAGTTTCCTAAAGCCCAAAGTGTTTTGGCATCTCTTACGTAACCATCGTTTTTGCAATAATCTGCATTTCCGGCGCCGTTGCCTGAACCATCATCTACGTGAATTAATCCGTCTTTGTAATCTCCGCGGCTAATAGCTGTCCACCATTGCCATGACGAAACTCCTCCAACGGCGATGTCGGTACTGATGATACGAGCAGTCCAAAGAGCGGTCTGAATTCCTAAATCTCTTCCCGGACCTGCTCCGCCTGGTAATTCAGCTGTTCCCGGGCTTTCTAAAACACAATATTCTGATGACCAAAGGCTTAATCCGGGTACAGATTGTGTTCTTGTTGCTGCCAGTTGTCTTGAATACACCAATTCAGTCAAAGGCCATGCCTGCCAGTAACTGTGTCCTGAAATGGTCTTTTTTACGTTAGGCAATCCTGCAATATTTTTAGCCGAATTCACCCCGAAGAAATAATCGATTTGGTTCGATCTGTTTTCTTTGCCTGAAACGGTTTTGTATAAATGCTCGTAAGAGGCTGTTTCTCCTACTACAATCTGAGAAGTCAATCCTTTTGATTGTAATTTTGGCGAAAGTACATTTACAAAACTGTAGATATTTGCATTCGTTGCCGGAGAGCCTTCTTGTCCTGAACCATCCCATTCGTATTGTGGTTCATTAAACGGAGACACATAATCGATTGTTAAACCTTGTTCTGTTTTTAGTTTGTCTAAAGAAGTGGTCCAGAAATCAGCCAATTCTGACCATTTTCCATCTTTTAGATTGTAAAATTCTTTGATCGATGCATGGGCTTTTCCGTTTTGTGTTAAATACACCGGAGCACTATTGGCGAAAGCCAGTAATTTTTCTAAACCACGCTCTCTGGCTGCTTTCATGAACCAAACCTGACCGGCTTGTTTGTTCATATTATATGTAACTCCATCTGTGGTGAAACATTCTGTACGTCTCCATTCATCTGTAATATCACTGGCATCTCCTTGTTCTGCACTTCCTGAACCCAGGTTGAAGCGCCATAATGATAATCCGATTCCTTTTGGATTTCCGTCTGCATCAACTTCTTTACTGAAAAGTAAATCGGCTATTTTATTTTTTTTATCCGATGGCCAATTTCTGCCTATAAAATTACATTGCCAGGCATCAGAAGCTCCAAAGCTTTCCATTGTTTGAAGATTGGCATCCAGATTAATACTCAATTCAGCTGTCGTATTCTCAGCATCTGAATTTCCATTATTCTCTGAATCGCAGCTTACCAAAAACGAGTTCGCTAAAAGTAAGCCTGCACACAGCAGACTTACTTTGTTGTTGTTTATCAATCTCATTTTAGTAATTAGGATTTTGAGTGATTAATCCGCCACTTAAATCAATTTCGATTTGAGGTATTGGCCACAATAAGTGTTTTGCAGGATTAAAATTGATTCCTTTATCCTGAGGTTCTCTTAAATTGGTGGTTTCGTAAGGATCTGTAGAATTCAGATTGTACTGAACAAAAGTTCCGTTTGGTCCCATCAACGATTCGATTACTGGTCTTCCTGTATTTGGATCTTTTTCACGACGAATATCGAACAAACGCAATCCTTCGAAAGCCAGTTCTAAACGACGCTCTTTGTAGATTTGTCTTAACAGCGTAGGTCCTGATAAACCTGTTTTTGGATCTAATTTTACACGGGCTCTGATGATGTTGATATCTCCTAAAGCATCTCCGCCAGTATGATAATTAGCTTCTGCTCTTGTTAAATACATTTCGGCCAAACGAATCAACGGAATATTCAATGGTAAGTGTCCGTCTTTTTTATCTAATGCACGACGCGTGGCGATTGGAATATAATATTTACGGCAGATACGTCCTGATTTGTTATCGTTTAAACTGAATTTATGCGTTGGGTTTAAAACCTCATCTCCATAAGCAGCTTCTCCCCATTTTGTAATGGTACTTCTGCGACGAATTACATCATTCTCTGAAAGATAAGCATTCTCTAAATCACTCGTTGGCATACACCATCCCCAACCATCTAAAACATCTCCGGCATCATTGCTCGGAAAGTTTTTCTTGTCTTCTCCTCTGGCTCCTGCCAAAGTTGGCAAAGCAGCCCCAAGAGCTTTATCCTGAACAGATGAAGATTGCGCTTCAAGAATCGACTCTACTCCGTTATGGTTATTTACATTCCAGATGTTTAAGAAATCTGCTTCAAGAGCAAAAGGACCTTCTGTAATTACTTTGTTTGAATATAATTTGGCTTCTGCCCATTTTTCCTGAAACAAAGATACACGTGCCAATAAAGCATAAGCAGCCCATTTGTTGATTCTACCATTTCTGGCTACAGGAGCACTTTCTAATTTTGCAGCAGATTCTTTAAGATCAGCTTCGATCTGAGCATAAACATCTGCAGCAGGACTGCGCTGTAAATTTAGATCAGAAGTTCCAAGTACTTTTGTATACAACGGAATTGCTCCAAAAAGATTCACCAATTCATAATAGCAATAGGCTCTTACGAATAATGATTCTCCCATGTATTGATTTTTTTGTGCATCAGCAATTGGCGATGCTGCCATTTTTTCTAAACCAATATTGGCGGATTGAATGGTGTAATAATGAGCGGTATAAATGCTGTTCATATCTCCCATATTATCAGGCGTTATCAGGTATTGCGAAGCGGGCCTGTGCGCACCACTATCCTGACCTGTATTTCCCATCCATGCATCATCGGTAGCCATTTCATTGGTTACTCTTGGCGCAACCAATGTCCACCAATCTTTGGCTAATAACAATCTCTGTGTTAGCTCATTGGCATAATTCTCACATTCCTGCGCTGTTTGAAAATAGTTTTCTAAGGTTTGTTTACCTCTTTCTTCTTTTTCAATAAAATCACTGCATGAAACTGCAATTAAAGAAAAAGCTAGTATTGATAATATCGTTTTTTTCATGTCGTTTTTTATTAAAATGCTACATTAAGACCCATCAAAATAGTTGGCTGAACCGGATAGTTCCATCCGCCAAAACCTGATCCTAAAACTCCTCCTGCAACTTCAGGATCAACACCGTCGTATTTGGTCCATGTCCATAAATTTTGTCCTGATAATGAGATTCTCAGTTTGTCTAAACCAAATTTGTTGTAGAACGAATATCCAACCTGAAGGTTTTTCATACGTACAAACGAACCATCTTCTACATATAAAGAAGAGAATTTGGTAAAGTTTTCGTTGTTATCATCTTTAGACAAACGCGGAATACGGTTTGAAGTTCCTTCACCATGCCATGCCATTTGTTCTAATCCGCTTACTTTGTTGGTTAAGCTTGCGCCATTGTATAAATCCGAAATGTTTTCGTTTACGATTTCGTTTCCAATACTTGAATAAAAGTTGGCTACTAAATCAAATTGTTTGTAGGCAAAATTCAAATTCAGACCTACGTTATAATCTGCCCACGGAGAACCAATTTTTGTACGGTCTTTTTCGTCGATTTTTCCGTCACCGTTTACATCTTTAAAACGAACATCTCCTACCTGAGCATAAGGCTGTAATTTAGTTCCGTGCTCGTCTGTATGCGAATTCAATTGTGTTTGATTTTGGAATAAACCATCAGCCACATATCCGTAGAAAAATCCAGGTTCTTCACCTTTCATCGTCAGAGTTCTGTTTCCTGCTCCGTAAAGCCTTTCTCCTTCAGATGACAATGACAACATTTCTACGTTTACTGTTGTAAAGGTTACATCAACACCATAAGAGAAATCCCCTTTTTTATCTTTATAAGAAAGCAATAAATCAATACCGCTGGATTGCATAGAGCCTACGTTTGACCAGATTCTTGAATTATCCGGAAAACCACTATAGGTTGGAAATTGTTTTAAGAACAACATATCTTTGGTTTTCTTCTGATAATATTCTAAAGATCCCGATAGTTTGTTTTTCCATAATCCGAAATCAAGTCCAAAACTTACATCTTCTACCGTTTCCCATTTAATATCTTTATTCGCCATTGATGAAGGGAATGAAGTATCACCTACTACATCGCCAATAGGATAAAAACCTTGCCCAATGTTCGATTGATAAACCGCTGTTGGCAATCCCTGATTTCCTACTTTACCCCAACCGGCTCTAAATCTTAAATCGCTTAAAACGTCTTTTGTAGACTCCATAAATCCTTCGTTTAGAATTCTCCATGAAACAGATGCTGATGGGAAATTGGCCCATTTGTTATTCGTCATAAATTTTGAAGAACCATCACGTCTGAATGTTCCTGTAAAATAATATTTGCTATCATAGTTGTACGAGAAACGGGAAATATAAGACATCAAAGAGCTTGACCAGCTGTTACCGCCGCTATTACGGTTTTTGGTTGCAGCATTCAATTCTCTCATGGCATCAGTATTGTTAGGCACACCTTCTCCATAACCCCAAAGGTCTTTACCATTGTATTCTTCCATGGTATTACCCACCATTAAAGAGAAATTATGCTTTTCTGCAAATGCTCTTGAATACGTAATAGTATTTTGCCATGTCCAGTCTACATTTGTGGTATTCCATCTTTCGATTGTATTGATCTCTGCTTTTTCGTGTGCTGCATCGATTACGAAATCCGGTGTAAATTTGCTTCTTACTTTATCTCCCACTTCTACAGAAGCCTGGCTACGGATAACCAAACCTTTTATGGGTGTATATTGCAAATAACCGTTTGTATTTAAGTTGTACTGATCTGTAAAATCATCATAACGTTTTACAGATGCAACAGGATTCCAGATGTATGAAGGAGAACGTGCATAAATACTGTATTCATTTTCTAATCCTGTTAGTTGATCTGCCGGTTTGTACACTGGCGTAATAGGATCAATTTTATCAAAATCAGCCCAGTTTCCCGGAGATCCGTAAGTTTCGTAACGAGGATTTAAAGTAATTCCGGCAGAGAATTTATCCGAAAATTTAAAATCGTTATTGATTCTCATTGTGATTCTTTCCCATCCTCCTACTTCATAAATAGATTCTGAGTTATAATAGTTTAGACTAATAGAATACGTATGTTTATCTGAACCTCCGCTTACTCCCAAAGAAGCATTCGTTACAGGCGCACCGGATTTAATTCCTGCTTTCCACCAATCAGTAGTTTTTCCCTGGTATTGAGACGGATTTGGCAAATAATCTGCATAACCTGAGTTGTTGTAGGCTTTGTTCATAATCGTAGCATAACCAACAGCATCGGCCATATTGTAAGGATTATTCATCATCTGAATTCCTGAACTCATATCAAAATTGAATCTTGTCTGACCGCTTTTACCTTTTTTGGTCGTAATCAAAATAACTCCGTTCGAAGCACGGGAACCATAAATAGCACTCGCAGAAGCATCTTTCAAAACCTCCATCGATTCGATTTCGTTATTACTTAAAAAGTTGATGCTGGTTCCCATCGGGATTCCGTCTACCACATAAAGCGGATCTGTGTTCAGGTTTACCGTAGAGATACCACGAATTAAAACCCTTGGCTGAGCTCCGGGACCGCCCTGACCTGTCACCTGAACTCCGGCAACTTTACCCTGCAAAGATTCGGCAACGTTACCAACGGTCATGGTTTGCAATTCTTTTCCTTTTATAGAAGAAATCGAACTCGTTACATCGCTCTTTTTTACAGCGGCATAACCAACTACCACAATCTCGTCTAATACCTGACTGGATTCTTCCATAATAACATTCAAAACTGTCTGGTCTCCTACCGAAACTGTTTTATTGGCAAAGCCAATGAACGAAAACTCGATCTGGGCATTTTTATTGGGAACAGAAATCGTGAAATTTCCATCAAAATCTGTTGCTGCTGTACTTGTACTTCCTTTTACCATTAAGTTTACTCCCGGAATGGGTACATTGCCTTTATCCTTAACGGTACCTTTTACTGTTACTTGTGCAAATGTTGCGGCGCTGCACAACATGGCCATAAACAACCATATAAATCTATAATTCATAGTAAGATATTTTTTAATTTAATGTTATAGTAGCTTCTATAACAACTATTTTTTTGTGATGAAGACTCTTTCCAGTTCAGTATCAAGAACCACTTTGTATACTCCCGGGGCGGCTGGATATTTAGCATTTCCGTTTTCTCCCGGTGACATTGTAGCGATACCGTTTTTGATTAATCTCCATGACGGGCTCCACCATTGTCCTGTAAAAGTCGCTTCTAAAGTTCCTGTCAGCGTATACTCTCCTACTAATTGGTAAGGATTATTTGGGTTATTGGCCAGGTGTAATCCTGTTTGAACCCACGCCGTCCAGGTATCCCAGTCAGCACCCTGAATTCCGGATCCGCAAACACTCACAAAAGGTTTTCTTTTAGCTTCCTCATCATGCCATAATCCGTTGGCAACATCTGCCCAGACTTTGCTTGAAGGCGTATATTTTGTTGCGGTATATTTTAAAGTATTCGGATTTACTTTGATTACATAATATCCTTTTGTAGGTAAAATAATTGGTGTCGACGCAACATCATCTGCCAATTCTCCCGAAGCATTCAATCCAAAACAATGTGGTGCAAAATCCGATTCCTGACCTAAGAAATAAATTTCTTTATTGTCTTTATCCGCATAATATTTGAATTCGAAATCCTGTCCGTTTTTATCATGGAAATACATCGGAACTCCAACAGCATCGGTTGTCAGGTTGGTTCCTTTTGGCTGATCGCATAAATAAATGGCCGGATACTCATTTGTAGCCACAATATTTATATTTAAGCTTCCTGTATTCGGAATTGCAAATTTGTCTTTTGCTGTAATCGTTAAAACATAATTATCTGCCGTTACCGGTAATGTATAGGTTTTATTAAAAGTATACGATTGAGGCGATCCTGTTAACTGAACTGTTTCATCGATACCAAGTGCAGCGCACTGAATCTGGATATAATCGATTCCTGAATCGTCGTTTACCACAAAATTTACCGGCATTTGATTGCTTGTCGACAATAAAATAACCGCTCCGTCTTTTGGAGTAATCATAGTGATTGATGGCGAAGCAAATTCTCCGTCAAGACGTAAGTTGATGTCTTCATTAATTTCATTTCCCGAAACATCGGTAATGGTTAATTTTATTTTGAAAGCTTCAGAGGTTCCTCTATTGGCAGGAACTTCAAAAAAATAACTCAAATCGTATGATTTAAGTAAAGGATCAGTTGCAAAAGCAATGACTTTATCCAGTGATAATTCAGGGATTTGAATTCTCACGCTTTTTAATCCTAAATCATCAGCCAAAGCGGCCTTGATTTCAAATTTCCTGCTTGGTGCTCCGTAGATTTCCTTTGTTGATACCACAACAGTAGGATTTTCAGAACTTGGAAAACCGGACTCGTTATTTTGACATCCTGTAAAAAGGAGGGCAAAAACAGCCAGAAAAAATAAAAATACATTTTTTTTCATTTTTTGATTTTTAAGGTTAGGTTAGTTAGTTTATTGTAAAGTGATAATTAAAATTGCGTAGGTTACTTTTAAGATTTGCGTTGCTGCTATTTTTATGAGGCAAATAATAGCAGAACAAAAATGGTTATGTGGTTATTTTCATATTATTGGGTTTGGTTAATTGTTTATAATGAGATAATGTGATAATTAGTAAGTATGATAAGTTGACAACTGTAATAATTATCTAATTGACTAATTTTCTAATTTGCTAATTCGCCAATTGTCTTAACTCTTTATTTTACCCCGCAGCATTTCGCTGCGGGTTTGATAAGTAAACCGTAAAACCAACTCTTACTATCTTATTTTAAAGAAGGCTCAATTCTTTTAAACAGACAAAAAACTTATCGTAAAATAAACACTTACATTATACACAGTAATTCAACTAACAGATTACTATAAGTGCAAAGAAATGTATAAACAACACTTTTAAGGAGGGGTAAAATGGAAAAAAAAGGAGGTCAAAATTGCAATTAACTATTATTTTGGATTAAAAATTAAATAGTATTAAAAAATATCCTACTATTTTTAAATTATATGTAATTACCGCATAAAACATAGTTTTAACGGCTAAAACGTTTGCGTTTTCTGTTTTGTCATTTCGACCAAAGAGTGAAATCGCATTATCCCGAAGCTTCGGGATAGCAATGACAATTAACCTAAAAACGGCAGTCTAATTACCAAATCTAAAAACTACTTAATAACATTCAGATCTGAGTTGAAAGAACTCTTGTATTTTTTGATGTATTCTGAAGGTGTCATTCCGAAGAGTTTTACAAACTGCTGTCTGAAATATTTAGGATCCTCAAAACCTACTTCGGCACTTGCCTGCGTAATGTTGATATCTTCAGTAAGCATTAACATCGCGGCTCTTCGAATTCTAACCGAACGAATAAAAGCATTTAAAGTCTGGCCTGAAATGATTTTAATTTTCGTGTACAGCGTTCTATGGCTCATTCCCATTTCGAGAGCAAAGTTTTTAATCGTAAAATCTCTTTTATGAATATTGGCTTCTACAATATCAATACACTTTTTCAGGATCTCCTGATATTCCTGCGGTACCTTTTGGGTGTTTTCTTTCAGTGTGATACTATCCAGGAAATAGGTCCGTAAGTTGCTGCGGTTTCTTAGTAACGATTCTACGCGCGCCACCAAAATATCATCATCAAAAGGTTTGGTGATATAATCATCTGCTCCGTCATTGATGCCCTGAAGATGGGTTTCGGGATTTTTTGATGCCGTTAGTAAAATAACCGGAATATGCGATAACGCGTCGTTCTCCTTTATTTTTCGGCACAGTTCCAGACCATCCATTTCCTCCATGGTGATATCACTAATCACGAGATCCGGCATGTGTTTTTTGGTCAGTTTTAAACCTTCTTCACCATTTTCTGCGCTGTAAACAATATAAGATTCCGAAAATAATTTGATGAGATAGGCTCTTATTTCGACATTATCATCAATAATCAACACGGTACGTTTATCTGTTAGCATGATTTTTTGGAAATCTGTTTCTGAAACTAAAGCATTGTTTACCTGATTATTTTCTTCAGGATCATCAATCATAAGCTCATCAAACAATTGACTTCTTTGTGGGATTTCATTGGTGATTTCGACATTATCAAAATGACTGTCTCCTTTTAGGAATGTGAGCTTAAAGGTACTTCCCTTTCCAATTTCACTGGTACAGCTCACCGTTCCTTTATGTTTGTCTACAAAATGTTTCACAATATAAAGTCCAATACCAAAACCGGTTCCAATAGAAACTTTAGATTTTATCTGTTTGAATTTTTCGAAGATCACTTCAATATCCTTTGGCTCGATTCCGTCTCCGCTATCGGAGATTTCTAACTGAACTTCATGATCGTTTTCTGTTAGTTTAAGATTGATTTCTCCACCAATTGGCGTGTATTTAAAGGCATTGGACATTAAATTGAATAACGAAATTTCGATCTTTTCATAATCTCCTATAATCACTATTTCGTGATCCGGAATAAGAAAATTATATCGAATACTTTTGTCTTTTGCCTGATTTACAAAACACTGATAGACTTCATTGCAAAGATTATTGACATTGATAGGCGATAATCGCAATGAATCGGCATCATTTTCGGCTTTTCTAAAAAGCAATAACTGATCGACCAGACTCAAAAGTCTTCTGGCATTTCTGTGTGCGATCGCCAAATCACTTCCCGAAGATCCGTTTTGTACACTTTCTTTCTGAACTGCTTTTTTCAGCGGATTTATAATCAGCGAAAGCGGCGTTCTGAATTCGTGCGAGATATAGGTAAACATCGACGATTGTTTTTCGGCGATTTCCTTTTCTTTCTTGCTTTCCAGTTCGGCAATTTTGACTTTATATTTTAATTTTTCTTTGTTTTTACTGTATTCCAGATAGGCAAAAATAGCGCCGATACCAGCCAGTAAATACAAGGCATACGCCCACCAGGTTCTGTACCATGGAGGTAAAACTTCTATAGTAATCAGACTGACTTCTTTGTTCCAGCCTCCCTTAAAATTGGTTGTTTTTACTTTAAAAGTATATCTTCCTTCGGTTAATCGGGCATAATTGGCTTTTCGGGCCTGACCCACATAATTCCATTGCTCGTCCCAACCTTCTAAATAGTAGGCATAATTGATTTTGTCGGCATTGTTATAATCCAAAGCAACAAATTCCAGCGACAATGTGGTTTGATCGTAAGGCAGATTTACTTCTTTAATTTTTCGGTTCTCCCATTCCAGATCATTTTTGCTTTCTTCGATAGGCTGATTATTGACATAAAAATCAGACAGCAGTAAGTTATTTTTTTGATTGAATCCCTTTATGGCTTCTGGAAAAAAGATGTTAAATCCGTTTAATCCACCAAATATAAATTCTCCTGTAGAAAGTTTCAATCCGGCATTAAAACTAAACTGATTGCTTTGCAGCCCATCATTTACAGAGAAATTTCTAAAAGTTTTTCTCTTTTTGTCATACCTGCAAATACCATTATACGTACTCATCCAGAGGTTGCCTTCATTGTCTTCGAGTAATCTTAAAACCGTGTTTGAAGGCAAACCATCATCTGTAGTGAGTCTTTTAAAGTTATTTGTTTTTCGGTCAAATAACAACAAACCTCCTTCCTGGGTGCCGAGCCACAGGTTTTTATCCTTGTCTTCGTGAATGTACCTTACGGGATTTCCTATAGCAATTTTACTGACTTTTCTGGTTGATTTTTCGATAGAAAATAATGACGTATAATTTCCTGCCCACAATTTTCCGTCGCTGGTTTCGGTGATGTATTGCAAATTCGTAACCGATGGATCAAAAAGTATAAAGCTGTTTTTTGCCCTGTCGAATAAATACAATGAACCTTCATTAGTGGCACTTGCCCAAATATTGGCTTTTGAATCTTTGTAGACAAACCAGATATTTTTTTCGATTTGTTTTGTATACGGATTGTAACAGGAATATTGTGTTACCGAATTTGTTTTTGGATTAATTTTATTCACACCACCTGCCCAGGTTGAAAGCCAGATTTCGTTATTGTTATCACGTACAATTCCGGTAATAAATTTGCTTGAGATTTTGTTGCTGTAATTGGTATAGGTATTGTTTTTTCGGTTCCAGTATTTTAAACCTGCACCATCTGTACCGACCCAGACATTGTTTTTTTCGTCTTCACAAAAAGATAATATAAAGTTCTCGACAAGATCTTTTGAATTGTATTTTATGCTTTTAAAATATTTAGGAGTATTGCTGAGCATACTTATACCGCCACGCAAAGAACCAAACCATTTGTTTCCGGTTTTATCTTCGTACAAACTCCAAACCGAATTACTTTTTGCCAGTTGATTGTCGGTTATGGCATTCGCCGGAATTGCTTTTTTACTATTGCCAATGACTTTATAAATTCCGGAACCGTCTGTGGTGATCCAGATTTCATTTTTTTTATCTACAAGAAGGTCTGTGACGCTGCATTTGTTCGAAAAGTAATTCTCTGACAACGTACCTGATTGGGTATTAAACAGAAAAAGACCTTCATCTGTTCCTAGTAATAAATTGCCGTCAGCAGCCAGTTTCATTGCTTTTACTTCTTTTGAAAGCGGAAAAACGACCTTTAAATGTTTCGTTTTATAATTATAACTCGAAATCCCTACATTCTTGATGTAAACCCAGGAATGATTGTTTTTTTTATCGTCCTGAATGGCAATTGCATCATAATTGTTGACGCTGATCCTGTTTCCAAGAACATTTAGCGGAATATGTTTTCCTGTAAAAGAACCGTTTTCGAACGCAACCAGTCCCAAATTCTGAGAGGCAATTAATACCAGATCATCAGAAACAGATCGCATTTGATGAATGATATCTTTTAAGATTTCGGGCTTTTTGTTTGAAATAGTATAGCGTACAGAATGAAATGTGGCTGTGGTTTTATTGTAAATACAAACCCCATTGGAACCTCCGACCCAAATATTTTTTTTCGAATCTCCTTCGATATTATAAATCGCATTAAATAATAATGATTTTTTATCGTTGATTCGGTTTCTAAATACTTTAAAATTGTAACCGTCATAGCGATTGAGTCCGTCGTAAGTGCCAAACCACATATAACCATCGCTGTCCTGAAAAATTGTGGTTATCGAATTATTAGACAAACCATCAGAAATATCAAGAAATTTTACAGGATTATCCTGTGCATAGCTTAATGGAACAAAACCAAATAGCAGTATAAAAAGTAAAACTAAATACTTCAAAATAAAGGTGTTTTTTTTGAATTTGTGTAAATAGTACAATTATAAGCTAAATTTATATATATATCATAAAAATATAGTTATAAAAATCACTTTCATCCCAGCGTTTATAGGATTTTACCCTCATCTGACATTTTAATAAAACAATCCCTACGCGGAAAAGAAGACTACAAAGACGCTGCTTTTTTTTCTGCCACTAAGGCGCTAAGACACAAAGTTTTTTACAGCAGGGTTTTGCCACAAAGGCACCAAGGCACAATTTTTTTCTTTTGCTCTTTCTAATTTATAGCTACTCCCGATAGCTATCGGGATAAAGGATTAAAAAGATTTTTTAAAATCTGCTTAAATCTTTTAAAATCTGCGTGAAATAAAACTTTGCGGCTCTGCGTCTTTACTAGATTAAAAAAATGCCTCTAAGACACAAAGATTTTTCTTTTACTCTTTTTAATTTATAGCTACTCCCGATAGCTATCGGGATAAAGGATTAAAAGATTTTTTAAAATCTGCTTAAATCTTTTAAAATCTGCGTGAAATAAAACTTTGCGGCTCTGCGTCTTTACTAGATTAAAAAAATGCCACTAAGACACTAAGACACAAAGCTTACTATCATTTATAGATTGTAAAAAAAACTTTGTGCCTTAGTGCCTTTGTGGCTAAAATTAATTAAAAACTTTGTGTCTCAGCGTCTTCGTGGCTAATTATAGTTCGTGTTTAAATCCTAACCGCATTTAGAGGAACCACAATCACTACAAGTCAGACATCCTTCCTGATAAATAAGATTATCTGAATTGCAATTGCTGCATTTTTGTCCCCGTACTTCAGTTCCGTCTACGATATAACGTTTCAGGGCGCGCGATACACCATTTTTCCAGGTATTTATCGACTCGCTGTCTAATTGTAAACTGCTAATTAAATCTACTACTTTATCAATTGGCATTCCGTGTCTTAGAGTACTTGAGATTAGTTTGGCATAGTTCCAGTATTCCGGATTAAATTTATGCGAAAGCCCTTCAATGGTGGTTTTGTAACCTCTTGTGTTTTTATATTGAAAATCATAACGGGTATTTCCGTCTTCGTTTTTGTTTTTAATAATCAAGCCTTCAGAAACCCAACGCGGAATCAAAATACCATCTTCATCGTCTACCAATCCTGTAAAAATCTCATAAGGTCTTCCATCCAGTAATCCAATAAAAGCAATCCATTTGTCTTTACTGTTCTGAAAACGAACTACATCAGCTTCTAATATTTGCGGGCGTTTGGTTGTAAAGCTACTCGATGGAGTTGCTGCAACTTCTTCCTTTTTCTCGGTATTCGAAATCAAAACTCCTGAACGCGAACCATCGCGATAAACTGTAACACCTTTACATCCTGCTTCCCAGGCTTCCATGTACAATTTGTTTACCATTTCCTCCGGTGTTTCATTGGGTACATTTATAGTCACTGAGATGGAGTGATCAACCCATTTCTGGATTTTTCCCTGCATTTTTACTTTATTCAGCCAATCGATATCATTACTGGTGGCTTTGTAATAAGGTGATTTTTCTACGAGCAGATCAATTTCTTCCTGACTGTAATTTTTAGAGGTATCATATCCGTTAACCAGCATCCATTCTTTAAATCGGTGATGAAACACTACATATTCTTCCCAGCTATCTCCCAATTCGTCTACAAAATCAACTCGCGCCTCTTTATCGTTCGGGTTTACTTTTCTTCGGCGTTTATAAACCGGAAGAAAAACAGGTTCGATTCCTGATGTTGTCTGCGTCATTAAACTTGTGGTTCCGGTTGGAGCAATAGTCAGTAAAGCAATATTACGTCGTCCGTATTTTTGCATTTGTTGATACAACTCGGCATCGGCTTTCTTTAATCGAAGTAAAAACGGATTGTTTTTTTCTCTTTTAGCTTCATAAATTGCAAACATTCCGCGTTCTTTAGCCAGATTTACTGATCCGCGATATGCTTCTATGGCAAGGGTCTGGTGTATTTTTTCTGCAAACGAAACGCCCTCATCGCTTCCGTAACGCAAACCTAATGCTGCCAGCATATCACCTTCGGCGGTAATTCCAATTCCGGTACGTCGTCCTTCATTGGCTTTATGTTTGATGTTTAACCAAAGGTTTTTTTCGACCATTTTTACTTCATCGCTTTCCGGATCCTGATCGATTTTTTCTAAAATAGCATCAATTTTTTCTAATTCAAGATCAATGATATCATCCATTATTCTCTGAGCGGCCGCAACATGTTTTTTAAACAATTCAAAATCAAAAGAAGCTTTTTTGGTAAACGGATTTTTTACATATGATAATAAATTTATAGCCAATAAACGGCAGGAATCATAGGCGCAAAGCGGGATTTCGCCACACGGATTGGTTGACAAAGTTTTGTATCCCAGATCAGCATAACAATCCGGCAGAGATTCATTGATGATGGTGTCCCAGAATAAAATTCCCGGTTCTGCCGATTTCCAGGCATTATGAATGATTTTACTCCAGAGTTCTTTGGCTTTTATTTCTTTGGAATATAAAGGATTGTCGCTAAAGATTGGATATTTCTGCTCATATACGGCATCGGCTTTTACAGCTTTCATGAATAAATCGTCGATCCTCACAGAAACATTGGCACCCGTTACTTTTCCCTGCTCCATTTTGGCATCGATAAAATCAGCCGCATCTGGGTGATTTACAGAAACCGAAAGCATCAAAGCACCACGACGGCCATCCTGAGCGACTTCGCGGGTAGAGTTTGAATAGCGCTCCATAAAAGGAACTAATCCCGTAGAAGTTAATGCTGAATTTTTTACCGGAGAACCTTTTGGGCGAATATGCGATAAATCGTGCCCCACTCCTCCTCTTCGTTTCATTAACTGAACCTGTTCCTGATCGGTTTTCATAATTCCGCCATACGAATCAGAGTTGTCGTTACCAATCACAAAACAATTGGATAATGATGCTACCTGAAAAGGATTTCCTATTCCGGTCATTGGACTTCCCTGAGGTACGAGATATTTAAAATCTTTGATCAGGTCGAAAACTTCTTTTTCACTAAGCGGATTGGCATATTTACTTTCAATTCGCGCAATTTCTGACGCAATGCGATGGTGCATATCATCAGGTGATTTTTCAAAAATATTTCCCTGAGAATCCTTAAGAGCATACTTGTTTACCCAAACTGTTGCAGCAAGACTATCTCCTTTAAAGTATTCTAAAGAAGCCTGAATTGCTTCATCCTGAGTATACGTAATTGTGCTTTTTTTTGTTGCTAATAATTCATCCATGATTATGTTCTTTTTTGTAGTTTTTTACGAATGGTAAATCTAAAAACAAATACACTCTAAAAAAAATGAAATGAAAAAAGTTTACAAAAAATACAATTCAATCAACTGATTATAAGTAAAATAAAAATTTATAAACAATGAAAAGTTAACAAATAAATACATTTTTTACTAATCAAAAACAAAAAATATGACAAAAATCATTGAATGATAAAAAGCACGATAATGCGTTAAATAAAAAATTAAAACGATAATTTTTCTTACTTATTTTAGAAGATTGATTTTTAATTAAGAGTTTTGGCAAATTGTATAAATCCTTCTCTTAAAAGCAAAAAGATATTACAGAAAAAGATCACTCTTAAAAAGGGTGATCTTTTTACTTTAATGTTCTTCAAAAAAAAATCATAAGACTAAATCATGAAACTTTAGTCATTAAGTTTTCAATTTTTGATGCTGAAATTATCGGATTTGCTCCGGGCGATTCAGCTACCAAGGCTCCAACTGCGCAAGCAAAATCAATAGAAGTTTGAGGATCTTTACCAGTGAGTAATGAAGTAGTCAGTGCTGCCAGAAACGAATCGCCTGCTCCCACTGTATCTGCTACTTTTACAGCATATCCGGCATTTTCATAAAGTTTTCCTTCCCATAATAATAAAGCGCCATCTTTGCCTTTGGTAACACAAATTCCTTTTGCTTTGGTATGTTCGACTATAAAACTGATATTTTCTTCTAATGATGCAAAAGGAGAATTTAGCGCAGCAGAAATTTCCAATAATTCTTCGTCATTGAACTTTATAAAATCGGCAGAAAGCATCAATTGCTCCAGAATTTCATATGTATAATGGGGTTTTCTTAAATTGACATCAAATACTTTATAAACATCCGATTTGAGTAATTCTTCGAGGGATTTTCTTGATACTTCATCACGGCAGACCAAGCTTCCGTAAATTAAAACATCAGCATCCCTAACTATGTTTTTAGCCTTTTCATTTAATACAATTTTATCCCATGCTGATGGATAGTGAATAATATAAGTTGCTGATCCGGTTTCGTTTAATGTTACATCTACTAATCCGGTTGGGAAATCTTCTGACTGCATGATCACATCGGTTTCCAGTCCTAAATCTTTCACATGATTGATAATTGCTGCGCCATCCTGGTCATTTCCTACGCAGCTAATCATGGCAACATCACAACCCAATGTTTTCATACGTAAAGCTACATTAAGAGGCGCACCTCCAATCTTTTTTTGATTATCAAAAACATCCCAAAGTACTTCTCCGTAGGCTACAGCTTTAAGGCTTTTTCCGTTATTCATACTAAATTTATTTTATGGTTATCCTGTATTCTAACTATAAAAATAAACTTTTATTTCCGGGAAACCTATAAAACACTGGCTTTACCGCAACAAAAAAGAGGATTATTACATCCTCTTTCAATGTTATTCTTTGTATAAACATTTTCTTGTCACAATCTTCTTTTATTAATCCAATAAAAAAACGATCAATCCTCTTGCTCCGTGAGCTCCCAAAACCAATGATTGTTCGATATCGGCTGTTTTGGATGGTCCGGCAATAAATGTTCCGAAACCATATTCCTGATTTCCAATTCTTTCGTAAGCCTGATGCATGGTGGCAAGAATATCTTTTTTATGAACGATAATAGCCAGATATTGAGCAATAAATGGCGATACACGTTGTCCTAACAAATCGTCTGTCACCCAAAGTGCACTATTTTCGGCTACGCCAAAATGAGCTTTTATAATATTTAATTCTACATCCTGAAGCGAATGCGGATCATCGTTGGTCCAGTCTAAACTTGCAATACCTGAAAGTTCCAGAATTGTGGTGATAATGCGCTTTTGGATGGTATAATTGTTTTTTATATAATCTATGATTTCAGCATAATCAGCAACTTCTACAGGATCTCCGCCAATATTTTTCAGTACGGTTTTGTATGTTGTAAGCACATCAGGATTCTCTGAGCTTAAAAGATTAAGATCAGGCAAATCTGTACTGAAAGCAGGTTGATTTTGCTTTATTTTATTTAAAATATCTGCTTTGCTACTCATTGTTTTTCGATTTTGCTTCTCTTGAATTTTTCTTGTACCATTCTCTAAAAGATTCCTCCGGCACATCGGGCATTTCACGCTGATCGTACCATTTGTTCATTTTATTATTGACCATTCCGGGAATGTTTTTCATTACAAAACGACCTGATTTTCCGGCAATGTTAAAAATCGTCGGGTTTGCCAGAACGGTGGCCATGGTTTTCATTGCAACGGTTTTGGCTGTTGGCGTATGTCCTTCTTTTACCAAAACCTGACGCCATTTGTACAATTGGTCGTGTATATCAATTTTTACCGGACAAACATTGGTACAAGAACCGCAAAGCGTACTTGCAAAAGGTAAGTCGGCATTTTTGCTCATGTCTAAATTAGGTGCGAGAATTGAACCAATTGGGCCTGCCACGGCATTGTGATAACTGTGTCCGCCACTTCGTCTATAAACAGGACATGTATTCATACAGGCGCCACAACGAATACATTTTAGGGAATTTCTAAAATCTGCTCTTCCCAATTGTGTGCTTCTGCCGTTATCGACAATTACGATATGAATTTCTTTTCCGTCTCTTGGTTTCTTAAAATGACTTGAAAAAGTAGTAATAGGTTGTCCAGTGGCGCTTCTGGCCAGTAATCTCAGAAAAACACCCAGATGTTTGCGCTGCGGAATCAGTTTTTCGAATCCCATGCAGGCAATATGCACATCGGCTAAATGTGCGCCCATATCGGCATTTCCTTCATTGGTACAAACCACAATTTCACCCGTTTCTGCAATAGCAAAATTGACTCCGGTCAACGCTACTTTTCTGGTTAAGAATGTATTTCGTAAACTCAAACGAGCCGATTCGGTTAAATATTGAGGATCGATGTTTCCTTTTTCTGTACCTAAATGTTCATGAAAAGTTTCGCTAACATCTTCTTTTTTAAGGTGAATGGCAGGAAGAACAATATGGCTTGGCGGTTCTTTACGAAGCTGTACAATATATTCTCCTAAATCTGAATCGATGACTTCGATGCCCTTTTCAGCCAGATAATCGTTCAGATGGCATTCTTCTGTAAGCATTGACTTTGATTTCACCATTTGCTTTACCTCATGTTTTGCCATGATCGAATGCACAATTTCGTTATGCTCTTTTGCATCGGCCGCCCAATGCACTTTTATACCGTTTTTTTGGGCATTGGCTTCAAATTCAATCAAATAATCATGAATATTTGAAAGCACATTATTTTTGATCTGTGAAGCGGTTTCGCGAAGCAATTCCCAATCCGGAATTTGATGCGCTGATTTGTCCCGTTTTTCACGAACAAACCAAAGTGTTTCATCGTGCCAGTTGACGCGTTCTGTATCTTTGTTAAAACGTGTTGCGGCTTCGCTGTGCGGTATAACTTTTTCTGATGACATTTTTAATTATTTAAAAGTCAATTTTGAAATTAATTAAATTTCTAAACTTTAATTATTGCAAACTTATTAACCGCAAAGCTCGCAAGGTTTTTTACGCAAGGTTCGCAAAGCTAAATTTAATCTTAGGGGACTTTGCGTTTTTTTCTTTGCGGGCTTTGCGGTTAAAAATCACATTTAAAACTTATTTTAATTTTCCAGTGAATTTAATATTTCGGCGATATGAATGGTTTTTATCGCGCTTTTTTGTCTTTTCAGAATGCCTTCTAAATGCATCAAACACGACATATCTCCACCTGTAATATAATCTACATTATGGTTTTCATGATCTTTTATTCGGTCTTGTCCCATTTTTACCGAAACAGCTTCTTCCGTCACACAAAACGTTCCTCCAAAACCACAGCATTCGTCTTTTCTGGATAAGGATACTAAATCCAATCCTTTTATATTGTGCAGTAATTGTTCCGGTTTAGAGAAAAATGGCGCGTTGAGTTCTGTCATCTGCGAAAGCTTTAATCCGCGCTGACCGTGACAGCTTACGTGCATTCCTACCCTATAAGGAAAATTTCCGTCTATGGAATCTACTTTTAAAATATCGGTAATAAATTCTGTGAGTTCAAAAACTTTCTTTCGCATTGCAGCGGCAACTTCTTCTTGCTTTTCATCATGCAAATGTTCTTTTACATGCAAAACACAACTTCCCGAAGGGCAAACGATATAATCGAATCCGGCAAAATTGGCAATAAAGTTAGTATCGCAGCCTTTGGTTAAATATTGGTATCCGCTGTTGGCCATAGGCTGACCGCAGCAGGTTTGTCCTATTGGAAAATGAACTTCGCAGCCTAATTTCTGCAAAAGTTCGTAGGTAGCAATACCCACTTTTGGATAAAACTGATCGACATAACACGGTATAAAAAGTCCGATTTTCATATGCTGTTTTTTTAAACACTTAGAGATTTGTTTGTCAATATAAAAAGGTTTTTCACTCAAAATAAATCTCAAAGTGCTAAAGTAAAAAATTGTATTTCTTTTTTACACACAAAATTTATGTTTTCTGTGTGTATTAATATTTTTATACAGATTTTATTTTTTAATCATTTTTATAATCCCTGTAAGAGATGACAATATTAACGCAGTTACACGCAGATCTTAATAAGATTTAAGCAGATGTACGCAGATTATTATCTTAATTAAATCTGCTCCAATCTGCAAAATCTGCGTGAAACAAAAATCATTTTAATCCTTTAATCTGTGGCTGTTTTTCTCTCGCAGATTAAGCAGATTTTTAATTTTTAATTTTTAATTCTAAATTTTTAATTCTACTCTAGTGCTTGTAAAATTTCAAATCGATCAAATCGTTCTGAATAGGTTTGGGATTCCAGTTTTGATGGATGGCCAATGCAGCCCCCAAAGCACTTGCCTGCGCCATCGAAGCGGCAAACACTTCGATATCCGGATATGCTTCGGCCAGTAAATTCATGAATATTGAATTTTTGCTGAAACCTCCATCCACAAAAATCTTCTTTACAGGACTATTGTGAATGACCAAATTAGTCGAAAAAAACTGTTGTTCAACCAAATCCAGCATCAATTGATGATAGGCGATTTCATAACTTTTAAAATTACTCAAATCTCTTTTTTGAAACGGACATTCTTTTAGAATATCAAAATCATATTTTTTTGGATAAATAATCTGAAAATTTAAAGCTCTTAAATTCGATACGATTTTTTTATCAAAATAGACTTCTTTATAGGTATCTACAGGCACATTAAAATGCGCTGCTAACCTTTTGGTCTGTACCTCGTGTTCGTTGCCCGAAAACAGACGCGCTGCTTTTACAGGCTTTTCTGTGTATTGCATATAACACAAACAATCGTGTTTCAATTCTTCAAAAGTCAATTGCTTATTATTAAAAGGATTGAGTGAAATACTCCAGGTTCCTGTGGATAATAAAACAAATGGTTCTGTAAAATTTATCGTGTACGGAATAATAGCCGATGAACTGTCGTGTAAACCAACGCCAATGGCTAATCCGTCTTCTTTTTTGATGATGTCTTTTCCGCAATGAAGTGGTGGAATTTTATCTGAAATACCTTCATTTTTAAGCCATTTATGATATTTCATCTTTTTAAAATTCCACAGATTGGTATGGCATCCAATACTGGTAATATCAGCATAAGCTTCATTCGTTAAAAGAAAACTCAAGTATTGCGGCAGATGCAAACAGTATTTTACCTGTTCGAATAATTCCGGTTTTTCTTCTTTGAGCCTGTAAATCTGCATTCCTGAATTCAGGCTTCCCAAAACCGGAGAAGCTGTTTTTACTGCAAATGTTTCTTTTCCTTTGTATTTATTATAAAAATCATTTTTTAACTCCTCCGGATATTCCTTTAAGTAATTGTACAGAGGAGTTAGAACTTTTCCTTTTTCATCAATGTAGACAAAACTAGCACCATAAGTACTAAAATTGATCGCTTTTAGACCATAATCTGATAAGTTTTTTATTTCTGCTAATCTGTCAAACATCCAGTTCTTAAGTACTTCGATATCTTCACAGGGAAAACCATCTTCATCGATTGTTTCCTCCAGATTTACTGATTTTTCCCAGACGATTTTATAGTTTTCATCAAATAAAAATACTTTCTTGTTGGTTTTGCCAATGTCAAAAATTGCAACTACATTCATCTAATTAATTATGAATTATAAGTTATTAATTATGAATTACAGAATTATGATTTGCTCACTCTTTTTGTTTTTAAATCAAACGACCCATATAAACAAAAATACTTTATGAACTTATAACTCATAATTCATAACTCTATTTATAGTCCTGTAGCCATTGTTTTTAATCCTCTCTCTCCTATCAGATTTTTTCTAACGGCAAGACTACGGTATAATTCTACGGGATTTAATGCCGCTCCTGAACGCAAACGAGCCTCAGCAACCAAGGCACGAACATCTGTACGGAAGGCATCCTGAAGGATTTCCTGTGCTTTTACAACATCATTTTCTTCCTGCGCGGTTTCCAGTGCTTTTCTGTCTACCAAAAGTGCCTGAGCATAGGCAATCATAATGGCTTCTACCGATTGTAATAAATCTTCTAATGGATCTTTGATGTTGTGTGATGCATCGATCATCCAGCCTAAATCTTTGGCGTGGTTCATTCCGCGGGCGTCCATTCCTTCTACTAATTCATTAAAAATCAGGAATAATTGGTATGGTTTTAAAGCTCCGGCGGTTAAATCGTCGTCTCCGTATTTTGAATCATTAAAGTGGAAACCTCCCAGTTTTTCTTCCATTAATAATAATGAAACGATTTGCTCGATATTGGCATTTGGCAAATGATGTCCTAAATCGACAAGGGTTTGTGCTTTGTCTCCTAATTTTTTTACGTAGGAATACGATTGTCCCCAATCGGCAACTGTAGTCGAGTAAAAGTTAGGTTCTGCGCATTTGTATTCTAAAAATAATTTCCAGTTGGAAGGTAAAGCGTCGTAGATTTCTTCTAAACTTTCTAATGTATTTTGGTAGGCTTTTCTAAAGTTTAATTGCCCGGGAAAAGAAGATCCATCAGCTAACCAGATCGTTAGTGATTCTGATCCTAGCTCGATTCCGTGCTGAATTACTTCGATATTATGTGCAATGGCTTGTTTGCGAACTGCTTTGCTTACGTTTTGTAATGATCCGAATTTATATGAATTGTCCTGACCTGCCTGATCCTGAAAAGTATTCGAATTCATGGCATCAAATCTTAGGTTATGCTGTGCAGCCAGACTTTTTATGGCCTTATAATCTTGTGGAATATCCCACGGAATATGCAATGAGATCGCTCCTGAAGCATTATTCAAAGCATGAAGCAAACCTACATCTTCGATTTTTTCTTCGATAGAACGAGGTTCTCCGCCTCCTGCAAAACGTCCGAATCTTGTTCCTCCTGTTCCTAAAGCCCAGGATGGAATTGCGATTTGAAAATCGATAAGTTTTTGAATAATGGCTTCTGTATCACCAATTTCTGATGCGGTAAAAGCAAATTTATTTTGATGTTTTTTTAATAAATCTTCGTTGTGAGATGCAATATTGTTTGATCCGATTAACATATTATTTTATCTTTTAATAGAGATTACAATATATAAATTATATAAATTGAACTCTGGTTTAACTTTTACTCCTTTATACTATTTGCTTATTTTTACAGGCTGACAGGTCTAAAAAAATCTAACGTCCGAATGCTATCGAACGTTAGACCACAAAAAACCACTTTTGCTAAAACTTAAACAATCTATCTGTAAAAGCCCATTGATACTCCACCATCTACATTCAGGGCGTTTCCTGTTGATTTGTCCAGTAAACCGCCAACGAATGCAAAACAAGCGTTTGCAATATCATCCGGCAATATAATTTCATTCAATAAGGTACGTTTTGCGTAGTAAGCCGGCAGTTCTGCCACCGTAATACCGTATGCTTTTGCACGGCCTTCTGCCCAACCACCAGACCAAATATTCGAGTCTGAAATTACGGCATCAGGATTTACGGTATTTACACGAATTTTATCGGCACCTAATTCGGCAGCCATTAAACGTGTCAAATGTGCCTGAGCTGCTTTTGCTGAACCGTAACCCGGATTATTTGGACCTGCCACTACAGCATTCTTAGAAACAATGTTTACAATGTCTCCGCCAAATCCCTGTTTGCGCATTACTTCGATTCCGGCCTTAGAAACAATAAATTGTCCTTTTACCAAAATATCATATAATCTGTCCCATTCTTCAAGGGTATGTTCTGCAATAGATTTAGAAATACTAATTCCGGCATTGTTTACTATAATATCTGCACCACCAAAAGCTAATGAAGCTTCATCAAATGCTTTTTCTGTACTTTTTTCGTCGGTAACATTTAGTAAAGTACTGGCGACGGCATCTTTACCAAACAACTTAATAAACTCAGCAGTAGCTTGTTCTAAACGTTCTTCGTTGATATCGTTGATCACTACACAAGCACCTTCCTGAGCAAATCTTTTAGCGATAGCTTTACCAATTCCGCCCGCAGAACCTGTAATTACAGCGACTCTTCCTGAAAGTGCTTTTGGTTTGGGCATACGCTGCAGTTTTGCTTCTTCAAGCAGCCAATATTCGATATCAAAAGCTTCCTGATGCGGTAAAGAAGTATATTCTGAAACTGCTTCGGCGCCTTTCATTACGTTTACTGCGTTGATATAATATTCTGATGCCAAACGTGCCATTGTTTTATCTTTGGCAAACGTAAACATACCAACGCCAGGATATAAAATTACCACTGGATTTGGGTCACGCATTGCCGGAGAATTCGACTTTTTACAAGTATTATAATAATCCTTGTACATCGCACGATATGCCTCAAAAGCAGGTGTTAGTTTTGCTTTGATCGCATCAACATCTGATAAATCTTCGTTGGGTTCTAAGGTTAAAACCAAAGGACTGATTTTGGTACGTAAAAAATGATCCGGACAAGAAGTTCCTAATGGTGCCAGTTTTGATAAATCATTAGAATTAATGAATTCCAATACTCTTGCATCATCTGTATAATGACCAATCATCTGACGCTCTGAAGAACAGAAACCTC